>Ga0208904_1001264_pt1 | contig 17668 bp, 15 predicted proteins | sample AntAceMetag02UKB_FD_184774 | JGI IMG/M metagenome (GOLD analysis project Ga0208904, IMG submission 184774) | Saline lake microbial communities from Ace Lake, Antarctica - Antarctic Ace Lake Metagenome 02UKB (SPAdes) (version 2) | ecosystem: Environmental > Aquatic > Non-marine Saline and...
AAACAGAATGTATCTAAAAGATGAGCTATTTTAAGGTATTAGGTTTAAACAAAGAACCTTTTTCCACCAGTCCGGACCCCAACTTTTTCTACCAGTCCCTGGAACATAAGACTGCCTTGACCAACATCCTGATTGAGATCAGGCTGCGACGAGGTTTGAGCATTGTTTTAGGTGATATCGGTACAGGCAAGACTACTCTCAGCAGAAAACTTTCCCAGCTTCTAACCGCCCGTGACAATCTTGACTTATATATGATTTTAGATCCGGCTTATGATACAGAATACTTATTCTTATTAGCGCTGGTAAAGACATTCGAAATTGAGGTAAATACCCAGTCCGCTACTCTACTCGATCTTAAGCAGGAATTGAAGCACTACCTCTTTCAGAAAGGCGTCAATGAGAACAGGACTATAGTTCTGCTTATAGATGAAGCGCAGAAGCTTAATTCAATGTCTTTAGAGGTACTGCGCATGCTTCTAAATTACGAGACAAACGAGTTTAAATTGCTGCAATTGATATTCTTAGGGCAGGTAGAACTTCTTCCCTTACTCATACAGACTAAAAATCTTATGGATAGGGTCAGCTTAAAATACGCGCTTGGCCCCTTTAACCAGGAAGAGACCAGGGGGATGATAGAATTTCGCTTAAGGCAGGCCGGTTATGACGGCAGAGAGAACTTATTTCATAATGAGGCTTTTAAAATAATATACGAATACACTAAGGGGTATCCCCGCCGTATCTCTATGCTGTGCCACAAGGCCCTGAAACAGCTGGTAATGAAGAACAGGCCTTTTGTAAACAGCGAACTCATAAAAGAGATCGTTGACTCTGAGGCAAAATTAGGATGGCAGAACAAAGATCTACTCCTGAAGAAAAGTTATTAAAATTAATAGAAAAAGAAGATGGCAATGAACCCGTTCTGTTGAAACGGAAAAGGAAGATCTTTTTAGGTTTTAATAATTTCTGGTTCTCTATAAAAAAAAGAATCAGCCGTGGAGTGGGCGGGCTAAAAAGTGGTATAAGAGAGCCGAACCTGAAGATACTGAATAAGGTTCTTCTCGTGATATCAATATGCCTTTTAGGTTTTTCAGTAATGGATTTTGTTTTAAACCACCCTGATATAAAAGATGCCTACGATCAGGGTAATTATGTTTTGCCAGACAGCCAGACAGAAGGCGTGATATCGGAGAAGCGCCCGTTTTTACATTACCTGGAGATGGTCCAACGTAGGAATATATTCAGCCCCATAGAGTTAAAGCAGGAGGAGAAGCCAGAGGTTCAGGCAGAGCAGCTGCAAAAGATGGCCAGTAACTTTGGCCTGGTAGGCATATCCTGGGATGAAGAGCCAATTGCCATGATAGAGGACAAGACTGAAAAGAGGACATATTTTTTAAGAAAAGGCGACAAGATCAAGGAATTCAATATAGATGATATATTCGAGAGCAAGGTTATATTGAGTTTTGAGGGAAAGACAATAGAGCTGATATAAAAGAGGCAAAACCCAAAAACCGCGAAAGCGCGGCGCTGAAAAGCAAGGCAGAATGATGCGAAATATAATCTTAATATTTCTTACAATCTTTATAATCTTTGGCAGTGAAGATATGGTATGGCCGCGGTCCCAGCTTATCCAGCCTGACGAGCCCATGAAGGTACAGGAGGCAGATACAGCCCCTCCCAGAAGACGGACAATGGAGGAAGGGTTAGCGGAGATTACGTCCCTGGACCTGCGCAGTATGGATATCGTGGATACTATTAAGTTCTTAGCGGTAAAAGGCAGCCTGAATATCGTTACCAGCAAGAGCGTAAGCGGCAGGACAACACTATTTTTAAAGAACGTAACTGTTGGCGATACCCTGGATGTCCTCTTGCTGACCAACAACTTAGCCTGCATAAAAAATAATAATATTATTACCATCATGACTGAATCTGAGTATGAGGCGCTTTATGGGAAAAAATACACGGATAAGAGAAAGGTTGTAACCATAAAGTTGGAATATGCCCTGCCGACAAAGGTGGGAGCTGCGCTGGAGAATATTAAAAGCAGTGTCGGTAAGATTATTATGGATGATGATATCAACACGATTATTCTGATAGATACACCGGAAAAACTTAAAGAGCTAAAGGCCTCTGTCAAGGACCTGGACAGGCCCACCGCCGAGAAGTCCTCGCCTACAGTCAGCAGGGTCTTTGAATTAAGTTACGCCCAGGTCGATGATATTCAGGATAAGATATCAGAGATGTTGACACCTGATATCGGTTCTGTCAGTTCTGATGAAAGGACAAATAAGATAGTAGTCAACGACTTTCCAAATAAGATAGATGAGATAGCCAACGTAGTGGCTGCTTTTGACGCGAAGACCAGGCAGGTATTTATTGACGCGAAGATAGTAGAGGTAACCTTAAACGATGATTTCGCGTATGGGATTAACTGGGAGAAACTATTTCGAATGTCAGGCAAAGATTTTAATCTTTTAGGAACATTTCCTCTATCAGGATTAGCTGAGGCGGCAAACTCTTTTGGCAAGATATCTATAGGCACATGGGAATGGGACGGCGCTACGGGAACAGGCAGCTTGGACCCAACCCAGCCGCAGGCGGTACTTACCTTTTTATCGGAGATAGGCAATGTAAGGATTATCTCCTCACCCCATATAGCTGTCTGCAATAATGAAGAGGCGAAGATTATGGTCGGTACGCGCCAACCCTACGCTACCAGTACAATCTCCCAGTCTGATACTACCGCTACTACCTCCTGGAGCGCTGAATTTGTTGATGTGGGTGTAACGCTTACAGTTACCCCTACAATAAACAAAGATGGTTTTGTTAAGATGCATATAAAGCCGGAGGTGAGCACGCTGACAGACTGGTTTGAGATATTAGATGACGCAGGTACCGCGGAGATACGTTTACCTGAGATAGATACGTCTAATGCCGAGACAGATATTATGATAAAAGACGGTAAGACAATAATCATCGCGGGGCTGATAAAGGAGAGCACAACCGAGCGTGAAAAAAAATACCCGTTTCTTGGGGATATCCCTCTTTTCGGAATGTTATTTAAATCAATAACAGATATTAAAGAGACTAAAGAACTGGTCGTCTTTCTTACCCCGCATATTATAACCGGGGAGGAAGACCTGCTTTACCCGCAAGAGACTGAAAAGAGAAGAAAGCCAAGAAAGCAATGAACAGAGACAGCCTGCTTAAAGGTATATTTTGGGTCGCGTTAGCGACAAGTTTCGCGGGGCTGATCATATCCGGTTACGTGATCTATACCAGGCAGGTAGATAAGATAGAACTTCTTAAGGAAAATCTGAAAGAGACGCATCAGACTCTTAAAGAGGCTAAAGACCGTCTTGAGGAGCTAAAAAATAATACCGATATATTAACAGAGACAAAAAATAATTTATCCCAAAAAGTTTCTTTACAGGAGAACCGTATAGAGCAATTTGAGCAGGAGACAGAAAAGCTTCAGGATAAGACAAAATACCTCTCAACACAAAAAGGGGAACTGGAAGAAGCGTTAAAAATAACACGGGAGTCCCTTGAGGCCGCGATTAAAACGCAGAAGGATACCATAGCGAAGCTGGAAGAAGACTATCAAAAAAAATCAGCTATGGAAAAAGCGTTATTTTTAGAGCAGGAGAAAAAATCAAACGAACAGGTAGAGGCAGCGGAGGTCCTGCTTGAGGTCTTAACCGCGAGAAATAAGGAGCTTGGGAGCAAGTCATTGGAAAATAAACAGCTTCTCGTGCGCCTTATTGAGGAGAGAGAGGACGAAGGCGAGCCGAAAACAATAGCCGATAAAAGACAGCAGGCTGACAACGCGGTTAACGAGGCTAAGCTAAGAGAAAAGATTAACAGCCTGAACTCTATGATTGAGCAGAATAAGAAACTTATAACAAAGAATGAAAAAGTGATTATAGATGTAACAAATGAAAAAGAGAAAATAGCGGACAAGCTTGAGCAGACAAAAGGCCAGTTTAGCAAAGAGGCGCTAAAGCTTCATTATAATTTAGGCCTGGCATATGACGAGAGCCGGCAGTATGATGAGGCGATCGCGGAATATGAAAAGGCGTTTGCTATAGATGATTCTGACCCGGACCTGCATTACAATATGGCTATTATTTACGAAGGACATTTTCATGATATGCGAAAGGCCTTAATGCATTACGAGGCATATCTAAAATTATCTCCTAATGCGGAAGACGCGGATAAGGTAGCTTACTGGATTGAGAAGGCAAAAGAAGAATTAAAATATAGCGCTAAAAAACTCAGAGGGTCTCAGTCTTTTTACGATATTATTATGAAGGATAAGGATAAAGAAGATAAATAGGAGAAAAAGGGGACAGGCACCTTTTTCTCATTGGTTTATAACTAATAATATTATTTTTAAGAAAAAGGTGTCTGTCCCCTTTTTCTCCTTTTTTAGGTAACTATGTAAGGGACAAGGACTATGAAGTGAGGAAAGTCTCAATAGACTGGAAACTGGCAGGCGGTTTTAGCGCGCTACTCTTTCTTATAGTGGTTATCGGCGCTGTAGGTATTTCACAGATACAATCTTTAAGCAAAAGAGTGGATGCCTTTGGAAATTACTATTTCCCTCTTCAGAAAGCTGCCCTGGAGATGAGAATCAACAATAGCCTGTACGCGAGGGGTATACGAAATTATATATTTTGGCGCAGCGCGAGGTATCTCGAAGCTGCTAAAGCAGGCGCGGACCAGGAGGCTATCAATGCCGCGCAGGAAGAATTTGACAAAAGGTTAGCGGATTATACCTCCTTCGACAAGACCATTAAAGGAAGAGAGAGCGCTGATATAATTAATGCTTTGCAGCAGGAGTTGCGCAGTATAGGCGGAAAGATTATCGCGCAGGTAAACCAGTTGGATAGCGTTAAAACCAGCGCGCAAAAAAAAAGGACAGAACAATCCATAAATAGTTTAGTTATGGTGTTTGAGAGCAAGTTATATCGTATAGATGAATTTATCGAGGAGAGCTTTCAGAAGGCTAATTTAGATAGTGTGGAGGAGCAGTTATTTTTAGCAGGGATAGCAAAAAAACGGGCAATAGCGCTTTTGTTCTGGTCATTGATCGTAGGCCTGCTTATAGGTGGTGAAACAGCATATCTTATTTATCGCAACCGCAAAAGCGAAAGAGAGAGTAGGGAAAAGCTTGTGCATAGAATGATTAGGATGGAAGAAGAGGAGCGTCAGAACCTTTCGCTCCAGGTACATAACCAGATGGGGCAGGACCTTAGTGCCTTAAGGATATATCTGGATATTATAGATAAGAAAATATCGGATAAGGCACCATCTTTAACAAAAGAAATAACTCAGGGCAAGGAGATACTTTCAAGGCTTCTGGAAAAAAGCCATAACATAGCTGAACTTTTGAGACCTCCCGCATTACAGGAAGTAGGCATAGTAGATACTATCTCCGATTTAATTATTCAATATAAGCAGATAAGCGCAATCAAGTTCTATTATCAAAAACCTAAATCGCCCTTAGCCCTGTCTGATGAATATTCTCTTATCCTCTATCGAGCGGCACAGGAAGGGCTGACAAATATTATAAAGCACGCGCAAGCTAAAAAAGTAAGAATCTGCCTGGAAAAAAAATCAGACCTGGTATCCCTCACAGTTGCGGATGACGGGGTAGGTTTTAATTACGGCCACTATATGAAACCTTTTCGCCGTCGCAAGGAAGACAAATTAAGGTTAGGCCTTGCGGGCTTGCGTGAGAGGATAGCGCTATTGGGTGGAAAAATGAATATAGACACCGCTCCGGAAAAAGGGACAAAACTAAGCATAGAATTGCCATTTATAACGTAAGGTACAAGGTAAAGGCACAAGGTGTAAGGTTACAAAGGTTGCAAAAGGTTATAAACGTTTTAACGTTTAAAACGTTTGAACTTTTTAACTATTTAAGGCGCAAAACATAAGGGCGTGTATGGCTTTAACAATAGTAGTTACAGATGATCATGATATAATTCGGGCCGGTATAAAAAATATTATTCATGACCAGCCAAATTACAAGGTGGTTGCTGAAGCAAGAGACGGCGAAGAGGCGCTGGAAAAAGTAGAAAAGCATAAACCTGATATCCTTCTTCTGGATATTACAATGCCTAAGTTAAGCGGGCTTGATGTAATAGAACAGGTGCATGCTATTTCGCCTAAGACAAAGGTTCTGGTAATCAGCGTGCACAAAGCGCATATATACGCTATGAAGGCTTTTCAGGCAGGCGCCAAGGGCTACCTGAATAAGGCAAACGCCGGGGAAGAGCTTTTGCCTGCCCTTGCCAAGATAATCAATGGAGATGTCTATCTTACTTCATCAGTATCTTCCTACCTTATGGATAAGGCTCTTAACAAATCAAAAGAAAAAGAATCCGAAGGATCGCTTTTTACTGTTCGTGAACAGGAGGTACTGCGTCTTGTCGCGGAAGGAAAGACCGCCAAGGAGATAGCCGCGATTTTGTTTATTAGCCGAAGAACCGTTGAAAATTACAAAAATACTCTCTTAAAGAAACTCGACCTTCACAAGACAAGCGATTTAATAAAATACGCTATCAAGCATAAGATAGTTGAGATAGAGGATGAGGAGTACTAACGTAACTAAAGGGGTCAAGTCTTATCTTTGTAACTTAACATGTAAATACTAAAGGGGTCAAGCTATGGCGAGACCGCTAAGAATAGAATATCCCGGGGCATGGTATCATGTGATGAACCGCGGACGGAGAAAAGAAAAGATATTCCAGAACGAAAAGGATTACAAAGCGTTTCTGGATGTCCTAGAACAGATCTGCCGTTTATACGGATTTGAAATACATGCTTATGCCTTGCTGCCAAACCATTATCACCTGCTTATACGCACTCCATTGGGAAATCTGTCAAGAGGGATGCGCCATTTAAACGGGGTGTACACCCAAAAATATAATAAAAGATACAATATTGATGGGGGGTTATTCAGGGGGCGGTACAAATCGATGCTAGTGGAGGAAGATGAATATCTATTGGAATTAGTAAGATACATACACCGAAACGCTTATAAGGCAGGGCTGGAAGAAGATATAGGCCAATATAAATGGGACAGCCATAAAGTATATATGTCAGAAAATAACAAGCAGAAATGGCTAAAGACAGAAGAAGTATTAAGCAGGTTTGATAAACATGAAGATGAAGCTGTGAAGGGATTAAATGTTTTTGTTAAAAAGGCAGTGCCGAAAGACTTCCTTGGGGTTCTCGAGAGCGCAAAATGGCCATCAGTACTTGGAGGAAAGAAGTTTAAGGATAAAGTAAAGGAATTGGTAAAGGATAAAAAGGTGGATGCCAGGGAGATAACAGGCAGCAGAGAATATAATGTATCGGATAATGCGGACAATGAAAAGGTAACATCAAGAATACTGCTTAAGAAGAAAGATGTATTGCAAAAACAAAGGAGTAGAAATCTGGCAGGAGAGAGAAGGGCTCTGATATACTTGCTAAGAATATACGGAAACAATTTAAAAGAGATAGCTGGTTATATGGGGTGCGTTTCATATGTATCTGTATCAAAACAATACAAGCGGGCCGAAAAAGAGATAAAAATGAAAAAAGGCTGTTACGGCGACTTTGTCGAACTTTCAAAAAGCCTTAAGTTACAAAGATAAGACTTGACCCCTTGTATAGCCCCTTGTATAGGAGGCGCAAAAGATGTTTCTAGGTTATATTGACCCGGGTACAGGTTTTACTATAACCGGTATCGGAGGATGGCTTATCGCGGCTATGCTTGGTTTCTTCGGGGTTTTTCTTGTATTTTTCAAAAAGATGTTTAATTTTTTTAAAAAAAATATAAAATGGATTTTGGCAGCAATTATAATATTAGCCTCGTTAGGTTTATTTATAAAAGGAGTAATTATGAATAGGCGGTCAGAAAAATTTGATGATAGGATTATTATCTTAGGTTTTGACGCTATAAGCCCTAAAATATTAGAACCTATGATGGATAAGGGCCTGCTTCCGAATTTTAGCCGTTTAAAAGCGGAAGGTTCTTACGATCATCTTTCTACAACCAATCCCCCGCAGTCACCTGTTGCGTGGACAGGTTTTTCAACAGGCCAAAATCCCGGTAAGAACGGTATATTCGATTTTATTGTAAGAGACCCTGATACATATCAGCTAGATCTTTCACTCTCTAAGATGAAGAACGGCAGGCCTGTTAAGACTATACAGAGTAAGTCATTCTGGCAGTACCTATCGGAGATAAACATACCTAGCACTATCATAACCTGTCCTGTTACCTATCCCCCTGATAAGATTAAGGGTAAGATGCTTTCAGGTATGGGTGTTCCTGATATCTTGGGGACAGAGGGAACGTTTTTATTCTATACAAGCGAGCCATTAGGTAAAGGCAAGGACATCGGGGGACGGGTATTTCATGTCAACAAAGCGCCTGTTATGGTTATGCATATTTTAGGGCCTAAAGTCGCTTCATTTAATAAAGAGCCGGATAATATAAAAGTCCCGTTTAAGGCTACGCTTGAAAATAATGACAAGGTTCTTATAGAGTACGAAAAGACCAAGATAGAACTGCGACCGGGCCAATGGAGCAACTGGTGCGAGACAGAATTCAACCTTGGGATATTTAAAAAAGTAAAAGGCATCTTCAAATTCTGTCTTATCTCGACAGAGCCGGAGTTCAAGCTCTATATAAGCCCTATTAATTTTGATCCCAGAAAACCTTTCTTTAATATATCATATCCGAAAAATTACAGTAAAGATCTGTCAGAGGTAATGGGGCTCTATCATACCCAGGGTATGGCAATGGATACTTGGGCAGTTAATGAAGGCAGGCTTTCAGAAGAACTCTTCCTAGAGGAGGCAGAGCGGATATTTAATGAGAAAAAATCAATGCTTAATTACGAAATGAATCATTTTAATGAGGGGCTCCTTTTCTGCTATTTTGATTCGGTCGATATTATCCAGCATATGTTCTGGCGTTATACAGACCCTGAGCACCCTCTTTATGAGGCAGATGCTTCGCAAGAATATAAAACCCAGATAGAAATCTGGTATAAGAGGCTAGACGCTGTTTTAGGTGATATATTGAGAAGATTAAAGCCTGATGATACACTGATAGTCTTGTCAGATCATGGCTTTGATACGTTTAGAAGGGCAGCGCATCTTAATAGCTGGCTTAGAGAGAATGGCTACCTTGTCTTGAAAAATCCTTATGCCAAGGAAGGCGCTGATTTGCTACTTGATATAGATTGGACAAATACAAGGGCGTATGCGATAGGTTTTGGAGCGATTTATATTAACCAGAAGGGCAGAGAGAGTTCAGGAATAGTCCAGCAGGGAAAAGAGACGGAATCCCTAAAAGAGGAGATATCAAACAAATTAGAGCAATGGATCGATGAAAAGACAGGCAAAAATATAGTAAATAACGCCTACAAAAAGGAAGATATCTTTACAGGCAAATGCGCGGAGATGACGCCGGATATTTACGTAGGTTTTAATTCCGGTTATAGGGCATCATGGCAGACAGCGCTTGGAGGAGTTCCCGAAGGTTTGATAGAAGACAATTTGAAAAAATGGTCCGGGACGCATCTTATAGATCCTGTACTCGTGCCCGGTGTTATATTATCAAATAAAAAGATAACAAAAGAAGACCCATCGATATATGATATCGCGCCTACGGTTTTAAGTATTACAGGGTATAGCGATGAGGATTTAGATAAGTGCGATTTTGACGGAACGCCTCTTATGTGATTATTCCGGCGCCAAGGAGCGTAGAATCGCCCTCTATTACAAATCTTCCCAATTCTTTTAATCTGCTAAATTCTTCAATTACAATAGGCCGTTCTGTCTTAAATGAGACTTTCGCGGATTCATTCAACCCGACCTTATCCGGATTATCATAGACTATTTCAAGGGTAGAGGAATTTATCTTTCTTTCTATTTTTTCCGCGATACAGTTTACTTCCTGGGTAGCGCAGCGAATACTAAATGGTTTATTGATCTCTAATGGTTTTTTAGACATCCAGAAGATATTGCACTGAAAACGATCCTCAAGCCTGTTAGCGGATTCTTTGTCAACGATTACAAAACCGCGCTTGACATCTATATCTCTATCTAGCGTAACACCTATATTTTCTCTGTTCGACACTTTTTTGGGCTTCTTACCAAATATTTTTATATCAGCTATTTTTGCCTTAGCAAAGCCGGGCAGAACCAATATCTCTTTGCCCTTGACCAGCGACCCGGACAAGATTTTTCCTACTAACACACGCTTTTTTTCTATGTCATAGACATCCTGGACAGGCAATCTTAATGATCTGTTTGCCTTTTCACGCGAGGGTTTTAACATATCTAGAGCTTTTAAGAAAGAAGGCCCATTGTACCAGTTTAACTTAGAGCACTTCTTGGTTATATTAACGCCATCTTTTGCGGAGATGGGAAGTATGAAGCAAGGTTCCATGTCTAATGTTTTTAAAAAAGCATTAATAGCGGTTTCTATTTCAATAAATTTCTTCTGGTTGTAATTTACCAGATCCATCTTATTTATCACGACAATAACGTTTCGTATGCCTATCATGGAGATTATATACGCGTGCCTTCTGGTCTGCTCCATAATACCTTCCGTGCAATCGATAATAAGGATAGCTGTTTCAGCGAGTGTAGCGCCTGTTATCATATTCTTAATAAGTTCAAGATGGCCCGGGCAATCAATGATAATATAATCCCTTTTGCGCGTCTTAAAGAATATCTGAGTAGTATCTATTGTCATGTCTTTGATACGCTCTTCTTTGAATTGATCTATCAGATATGCTATCTCCGTTTCTTTGCCGAGTTTATCGGATATTTTCTTTATCTCAACGAGTTTTTCCTTAGGCAGGGAACCTGTTTCAAGGAGTAGCCGTCCTATAAGGGTTGATTTGCCATGATCGACGTGGCCTGTTATTACTATCGAAAGGGTTTCTCTATCCATTTACATATAACCTAAACTTCGTAATTTTTGCATGGTGTAAGTATCTTCTTTATCCTGTGCCCGCCCGCTTCTTTCCGCGGTCTTGGTCGTCTCTAATTCTCTTACGATCTTTTTTATGGTATTTGCGTTGGACTTAACCGGCATACAACAGGTTTCACAGCCGATACTTCTATAGCGTAAATTGTTTTTGGCAAAATAAAGGGGAGTGACTGGTATCTTTTCTCGTTCAATATATCTCCAGATATCAATCTCTCGCCAATGTAGCATCGGATGTACCCGTAGATGATCCTCGTCATTAAGGCCTGCCTTATAAAGGTTCCAAAGCTCCGCGGGCTGATTTTGGTAATCCCATTTGAAATTTAGATCTCGCGGAGAAAAGTATCTCTCTTTTGCACGTATGCCATGCTCGTCTCTACGAATAGCCAGGAGCAGAGCCTTAAGATTATATTGTTTTATCGTATCTTTTAACGCGATAGTCTTTAGGGCATTGCAACATTCAAATTTATTTGTTTTTGGCCCCATGCCAGATTCTATGGCAGTGCTGTTGCGGCTGATCAAAAGATTTAAGCCCCAGATCTTAGCGTATTTATCCCTAAACTCGTATATCTCCTTAAATTTATAGTTTGTATCGATGTGCGTAACAGGGAAAGGTATTTTTCCAAAAAAGGCTTTACGAGCTATCCACAACATCGCGGTTGAGTCTTTGCCGATAGACCAGAGCAGAGATATGTTTCGAAAACGGCTGTACGCCTCTCTGATTATATAGATAGTTTTATTTTCAAGCTCGCTTAAATAATTCATTATTTTTAATAATTTTTGTTGTGTGCCTTAATATATTACATTATACTATAATTAAAATGCCTAATCAATATCGAAAAGTAGTAAGTGTGCAATAAATAGAATAGATAGTTTTTTTCATTGCTTAGGTTGACAAATATTGCCTGCAGGCAGGCAGGCAATGCAAGAAATGTCGACTTAAGTCAAATTTATATGCAATATGGGTTATTTGCGCTTGACATATCCAAAAAACTATATAAAATGGAATTATGTATAATGCACAAAACTTTAAAAAATTGTGCAACATAATTATATGATAAAAGACATAATTATATTGCAAAAAAGAGAATTAGAAAAAAAATTAAAAGAGCTCTACGTTCCAAGAGAAGCTGAAATCAAGGAAATACAGAGCGATTTAATAAAGGTTATTATCGGCCCGAGAAGAGCCGGAAAGTCTTTATTTTCAATGCACTCTTTAAGTAGGCAACCCAATTTCGGGTATGTTAATTTTGACGACGAAAAACTTATCGATGTAACGGATTACAATGAGATCATCTGCGCGGTAGATGATGTCTATAATAAGCCCAAGTATTTGTTATTAGATGAGATCCAGAATTTAGCAAAATGGGAATTATTTGTTAACAGACTGCAAAGACAGGGATATAAACTAATAATTACCGGAAGTAATTCAAGATTATTAAGCTCTGAATTAGCTACTCATCTGACAGGAAGGTATTCTTCTGTTCTATTATTTACTTTTTCACCGAAGGAATTTTTAAAATTTAACAGACAAAAAGCTACAGAAGTAGAAAACAAGGCACACCTAAATTCTTACCTTGAATTAGGCGGCTACCCTGAGCCGTTAGTCAAAAAACTTAATTACAAAGAATACCTCTCAACGCTGCTGGATTCGATAATATATAAAGATATTGTGAAAAGATTTAAGATAAGGTCAGCGCAGGGGGTTGAGGATCTGGCTTCTTATTTGGTTTCCAATGTTGCTAAAGATTATTCATACAACACCTTGATGCAGGTGACTAAGTGTAAAAGCGTTCACACTGTGGAGAAGTATCTTGGTTACCTGGAAGAGAGTTTTGTTTTATTCAGATTAAATAGATTTTCATTTAAGCTCAAAGTACAGGTAAAATCCCCTAAGAAAATATATTGCTTTGACAATGGTTTTATATCCGCCAAGGCATTTAAGATCAGCAGCGATATTGGCAGAATTTATGAAAATACCGTAGCTATAAAATTAAAAAAATTAGAGCTTGAAAGAAAGATATCGATTTTTTATTGGAAGAATCAACAGCAGCAGGAAGTAGACTTTGTTATTAAAAAAGATACCAGAATTCAGCAATTGATTCAGGTCTGTTTCCGGATTACGGATCCAGTCGTTAAAAGAAGAGAAGTAAGGGCCTTACTTTTGGCTAGCAAGGAACTGAAGTGCGGGAATCTGTTAGTTATTACAACCGACTGTGAAGAAGAAATTGAAGAAGAATGGTTTGGCATAAAGAGAACAATAAAATTTATCCCTTTGTGGAAGTGGTTATTGAAATAAAAAAACTAGGAATAAACTAGGGACAGCGCCTAGTTTATTAAGAAACCGGGCGCTGTCTCTAGTTTACAATTTAGGTTATTTGCGCTTGACATATCCAAAAAACTATGTAGAATGGAATTATGTATACCAGATTGATAGAACCACCAGAAAATAAAAGTTTTTTCCTGTTTGGCCCAAGGGGCACAGGAAAGACCACATGGGTTAAATCCCATTTCAAAAAAGCTCTATATCTTGACCTACTTGAGGCGGAACTTTTTAATGACCTTTTGGCTAATCCGCAGAGAATAGAGAATCTTATACCAAAAGGCTTTGATGATTGGATTATCATTGATGAAGTCCAGAGAATCCCCGAGCTCTTAAATGAAATACACCGTTTAATAGAAAAGCGTAAATTTAAGTTCGTTCTTACAGGTTCAAGCGCGCGAAAGCTAAAACGAAAAGGGCCTAATCTGCTAGCAGGAAGGGCGCTTACGTACTCGCTACACCCTCTTATCGCTCTGGAACTGGGAGATGATTTTGATTTAACCCATTCTTTAAAATACGGGGCTCTTCCGTCTGTTTACACTGAGGACGATCCGAAAAAATATCTTGAAAGCTATGTAAAAACATATTTAGAGGAAGAGATACAGCAAGAGGGCTTAACAAGAAAATTGAGCGCGTTCACGAGATTCTTGGAAGCTGCGAGTTTTTCTCAAGGCTCCGTTTTAAACATTTCAAAAGTTGCCCAAGAATGCGCGGTTGAGAGGAAAGTAGTAGAGAATTATTTTACTATTTTGGAAGACTTACTCATAGGATACAGGGTCCCTGCTTTTACCAAGAGAGCCAAAAGGCGCCTTAGCGCTCACCCTAAATTTTACTATTTTGATACAGGCCTTTACCGGACACTCAGGCCCAGAGGCCCTCTTGACATGCCTGAAGAGATACAAGGCCATGCGATAGAAACGCTATTATTCCAAGAGCTGCATGCTGTGAATCATTATTTTAATTTTGGGTATAATATTTACTATTGGAGAACTCCCACCGGAATAGAGGTGGATTTTGTGCTTTACGGAGAGAGTGGTATCAAGGCATTTGAAGTGAAGCGCACTCGTAAAGTTACTCCTCAAATGTGTAGAGGGTTGAAAGCTTTCTTAAAGGATTATCCTTTGGCGAAGGCTTACTTTCTTTATGGCGGAGACCGCTTGATGAGAGAGGGCGATATAGAGATCATTCCTATAGATTACGCGTTAAAGAATCTCTCATCAGTTCTGCAGAAGTAGAAGTAGCTATGGCAACAAGCGGCATTTTTGCTTAAGTTGACAAATAATGTTACATTTTGAGTATTGTAGGGATAGCTAACTAGCTTACTGAAAGGGAAAGTCATGGGAAGTAGCAAGAAACCACCGGCAAAATTCTTAGTTCCGCAAGAGATTATAGAAACCAAGATACTTTTGGTTAGAGATAAGAAGGTAATGTTAGATAGAGATCTGGCAGTATTATATAAGGTATCTACCAAAAGGCTTAATGAGCAAGTTAAGAGAAATTTAGATCGCTTTCCGAAAGATTTTATGTTTCAGTTAAGTAGAGAAGAATTTGAAAATTGGAAGTCGCAAATTGCGACTTCCAATTCAGAGAGAATGGGATTAAGGCGTAAACCTCATGCTTTTACTGAGCAAGGCGTAGCAATGCTTTAAATAAACTAGGGACAGTGCCTAGTTTATTGAAAAACCGGGCGCTGTCCCTAGTTTATAATTTGGAAATATTTGAATTGGTTCTTATTGGAAGAGGCGTTGAAGGTGTTAAGAACACTGACACCTACTGAGAAAAAATAGGTAGCTGTTTTTAATTTAGATCGGACTAAGAGCATGGCGTTTAATCCGAAATACGTAATAACACATAAAATTTTAAATAATCTTACTGCCATAACCTCGGCGCGAGAGGTTATTGAGCAAGCGCACTTGATTCCTAAATGGGAAACGCAACTACGTCGCCAGGCATTGCTTCGCAACACCCATTCATCAACCGCTATAGAGGGTAATAAGCTAAACTTTGAGCAAATCGAGGCATTATCTCAGGGCAAACATGTTATCGCTACAAATAAGGACAAGCAAGAGGTTTTGAATTATATCGAAGCATTAGAAAAAATTCCATCTTTTACCAAAAAAAGAAAGACCAAAGTGGCCGACTTACTTAATATTCACCGTATATTGACTAAAAACGTAATACAAAACGCCGCTGATAGCGGAGTTTTCAGAAATAGGCAGGTTTTTGTTGGTAAGAGAATTTTTGATGGTACGACTTTCAAAGAGGCTGTCGAATACATGCCGCCTAAAACAGAAGAGGTGCCGCACCTAACTCATGATTTTATAGGCTGGCTTAATCTTGATAAGACCTGGGAAATTCACCCTGTTCTATTGGCAGCTATAGCTCATTATGAAATAGCAAGGATCCATCCTTTTATCGATGGAAATGGGCGTACCGCGAGATTGCTCGCCACTCTTATTCTGCATTTAAGCGATTTTGATTATAGAAGAATTTTTGCTTTAGATGATTATTATGATCGCGACAGACAGGCATATTACGCGACCTTAAAAACCGCTCAGCAGAATAAAGATGATATTACAAAGTGGCTTGAATATTTTACTGATGGAGTTGCTTATTCTGTTGGTGAAGCTAAGGACACTGTTTTAAAAATTGGCATCAGGAAGCAAGGTGAAAACAAAGCGCAAATCGCGCTTACGCCAAAGCAGATTGAAATCATCGAACATATAAATATTAATGGTAAGGTGACTAACAAAGATCTACAAGGATTATTTAAAATCTCTGCCCAAGCTGTACACAAAGAGTTGGTTAAACTTGTTGGCCTTAGAGTGATCAAAACAGTTGGCAAAGGCAGGGCATTACATTATATTTTTGTATAACATGCTGATATAAAAACAGCTACGATTGGGTTGATGATTGGATTGATGATTAGGTTGATGATTTAAATAAACAAGAAACAAAGGAACTCATCGCAAATTGCGACTTCCAATTCAGAGAGAATGGGATTAAGGCGTAAACCTTATGCTTTTACTGAGCAAGGCGTAGCAATGCTCTCAAGCGTGCTTAATAGCAAAGTGGCTATACAGGTTAATATCCAGATTATGAGGACATTCACTAGGTTAAAAGAGATGATTATGACTCATAAGGATATACAGTACAAGATCGAGGCTATGGAAAGAAAATATGACCAACAGTTTAAGGTTGTTTTTGACGCAATAAGATAGCTACTAACGCTGCCAGAAACACCTAAAAGAAAAATAGGGTTTCATTCATAATGACCTTGACAAATATTGTCTGCAGAAATAAACTAGGGACAGTGCCTAGTTTATTGAAAAACCGGGCGCTGCCCCTAGTTTATTAGAGTAATATGTGCAGAAAGAAGAGGTAGTTTTGCGGATAGGCAGGGAAGCCACTATAATGTATAATTATAGTGGAGATTAAAAGAAGCATAAAGGAGGCGGCCTAAAATGAGACACGAGGCTTCCATATTGGATTTATCAAAAATATATAAGATATTTATATTATCCGGTGCAATACTACTCTTCTGCACTTCTATGCTGTTGGCTAATCCTGATATAATCGGATTCGAAGCTGCCTTAGTCTGGCGCATTGATACAGAAGGTAACTGCGTGCTCAATGAAGCGCTCTTTTCTACCCCTGGCACCCACTACCCTGCAGAGAGCGTGATTACAGAAGGCAGGGTGGAGACTATAACAGCTAACTGGGAGTCTACGGGCGAGGTAACATTAGAGGTTTCAGTAGACGGAGGCCGAAATTACCTTCTGATTGTAAACGGTGTGCCCTTAAGCTACCTCCACAACGCAAATAAACCTTTTAGCGGTAATAAGATAATGTGGAGAGCAAATGTCAAATCCGGTGGTAAGCTTGAAGAGGTCAGGATAGTCTACACAGATTCCTTCGGCGCAAAGGGAGATTTCGGAAACCCCGTGCTTTCAGGCTTTAAGTACAGATTACCTATCCAAATAAGCGGTTCAGATCAGGAACTCTTTAATCACCAGGTAAAGCTAAGACTTGGCCGCGTGGAACCTACTTCAGATGAAGCACCGGTAGCGGATATCTTTTGCGATAAAAAAGTCAAGACTGATTTTAGTGATATACGTTTTACAGCCGCGGATAAAGAGACCCTCCTGCCATATTACATCGATAAGATAACAAGCCAGCATCCGGAGCAGGCCGCGACCATTTATGTAAAGATCCCTCAAATACCTGCAGAGGGCGTTCTTATATATGTATATTACGGTAATGTAAGCGCTGAAAGCCTATCAAACGGAGAAGAGGTATTCGACTTTTTTGATGATTTTAGCCAGGTGATACTCAATGCA
>Ga0208904_1001265_pt1 | contig 17666 bp, 15 predicted proteins | sample AntAceMetag02UKB_FD_184774 | JGI IMG/M metagenome (GOLD analysis project Ga0208904, IMG submission 184774) | Saline lake microbial communities from Ace Lake, Antarctica - Antarctic Ace Lake Metagenome 02UKB (SPAdes) (version 2) | ecosystem: Environmental > Aquatic > Non-marine Saline and...
CTTGCTCCTAAAACAATTATCTTTGTTTACTTAATCATTTCTCTTGTGGCTATTATACTTTGGAGAAATTACATCATTCCCTCTTTGGGAATCAAAAAGAAATTAAACGCCATGCTCATCGGAAGAGGTGACGAAATGAAAAATATAAAAAAGGAAGTTAATAATAATCCTTGGTATAATTTTCAATTTGTTCTTAGTATTAATCTTGATAAAAGAACAAATATCGATTTCCAAAAAGATATTCTCAATCCTATCTATGAACATAACATCACCACTATTGTAATGGATTTAAAAGATCCTGAGTTACAAAAAACCGTTCCCTATTTCTATAATCTAATTTTTTCTAAAATAAAATTTTTAGATATCCATGAAATTTATGAAGACATTTTTGATCGTATCCCTGTCTCCCTTATCAGATATCATTGGTTTTTAGAAAACATTAACTCATCTCAACGATACCTCTATTCTTTTTCTAAAAGAGTTATGGATATTTTAATTTCTCTACCTCTAGCTTTAATCACAATCTTGATTTGCCCAATCATTTGGATAGCTATGCGTATGGAAGACAAAGGTCCTTTATTTTATATACCGGAAAGAACTGGGAAAAATAATAGTATCATCAAATTAATTAAGTTCCGCACCATGACCCAGACTTTAACGGATGCCAGTGACTGGGGTAAAGGAGAGAATAAAGTAACCAAGGTTGGTAATTTTCTAAGAAGGTGGAGAATTGATGAATTCCCTCAAACCATTAATGTCTTAAAAGGTGACCTTTCTTTAATTGGACCAAGACCAGAATTTATATCAGCTGTAGAAAAATATGAAGAAAAAATTCCTCATTATGGTATCCGACATCTCATTAAACCAGGCTTATCCGGTTGGGCACAAATTTACCACAAAGAAGCTCCTCGTCATTCCATTGATGTTAAACAAACTAAAATTAAACTTTCCTACGACCTGTTTTATATTAAAAACCAATCCATACTTATTGATATAAAAATTGCTCTGAAAACAATTAAAACTCTGCTTTCCCACAGTGGTTCGTAAAAACACACAAATAGATTGTGTTATAATATTTTATTATGAATACTGAAATTTTCTATTTTTTCAATAACTTTGCTCTACAAAGTGAATGGTTAGACACTCTCATTATATTCTTAGCAATCTGGCTTGTTTGGTGGTTCATCTTTGGAGTAATTGCTTTATTTTTCCTAAAAAAAATAAAGTTAAAATCCATCGTTAAAATCTTTACTATAACCTTAATTGCTTGGGGCCTTTCAAAGATTATAAAAATCTTTTGCTTTAGCCCTCGTCCTTTTATAGAACTAACAAATGTTAAAAATTTGCTAACCCACGGTTTTAATGATTCTTTTCCATCGGGACATACGACCTTCTCTTTCGCTTTAGCCACCGCCATTTATTTTTATACTAATCACAAAATAGGATTGTTGTTTCTCCTTGGAGCAACTTTAATTGGATTATCACGTATCGTTGTTGGTATCCACTGGCCTTTTGACATTTTAGCTGGAGCTATTCTCGGATCAGGTGTCTCTTTTATTTATTTTTTAAAAAATAAATAATTCTTAGGAATATTTGTTTTTTTAAAAATAAAGAGTTATTCTATACCTTGATGGAAAGCATAAAAGAACTTATATCACTGGTAGAATCTTCTACTAAAGAAGAAAATAAAAAAATAACAGAAGCCTATGATTTCGCTAAAAAAGCCCACGCCAAACAACTGAGATACTCAGGAAAACCTTACTTTGTCCATTCCTATGAAACCGGTAAAAATCTAGCTCTTATAGGTATGAGCCCAACCATGGTAATTGCAGGTCTCCTTCATGATGTCATCGAAGATACTGATGTGGAAGAAGAGGAAATAAAAGAGAAGTTTGGAGATGAGATCCTCTTCTTAATCAACGGAGTAACTAAACTAGGTAAAATCAGATTTAAAGGTTTGACCCGTCATGTAGAAAGTTTAAGAAAATTATTTATTGCCTCTTCCCAAGATATCCGAGTTATCATAATAAAATTAGCTGACCGTATCCATAATATGGAGACTCTTCAGTATGTCCCCGAAGAAAAACAACTTCGCATCGCAACAGAAACTTTAGAAATCTTTGCTCCACTTGCCTATCGTTTAGGAATAGGAGTTTTAAACCGAAGACTAGAAGACCTTTCTTTCCCCTATGTTTATCCAAAAGAATATGAACGTGTTAAAGAAATTATCAAAGAAAAAAATAATGATAATATTGAATTACTGAAAAAGGTTAACCAGGGTATTATAAAAAGATTGGCCAAAGAAGGTATCACAAACATAGAGACAAGTTATAGAAAAAAAGGTCTTTATAGCTTATACAAAAAATTAGAAAGAAAAAATTGGGATACCAATAAAATCTACGATATCTTCGCTCTTAGAATTATAGTTCCAACTGTTAATGATTGTTACAAGGCCCTTGGCATTATTCATGGATTTAGAAGACCAATGCCTGGTCGTATTAAAGACTATATTGCCTTCTCCAAACCGAACGGTTATAAAAGTATTCACACCACCATTTTTACAAAATTCGGTAACGTGGTAGAAATACAACTAAGAACAGCTGATATGCACAGAGAAGCTGAATATGGAATCGCTTCTCACTTAGTCTACAAATCCAAAGCTGAAAATAATAGCGCAAATAACACTAATAATATTTGGATAAAAAGACTTCTCCCTAATATCAATAAATTTAGTGAGAACAATAAAGAAGATAAAAATAAGATGAGTACGACAGATATACCCATCTGGATAAAAAAATTGGCAGAAAGTGAAAATGACGTCCAATCACAGGAATTTATAGAAGAACTTAAAAAAGATTTTTTCGAACACAGAGTTTTTATCTTTACACCCAACGGAGACGTAATTGATTTACCTGAAGATTCTAGCCCCATTGATTTTGCCTACGCAGTTCATTCTGATATCGGTGATCATATGACTGGCGCCAAAGTTCATGGTAAATTAGTCTCACTAGATACCAAATTACAAAATGGTGATATTGTAGAAATAACTACTAGGAAAGAAATTACCCCTACCAAAAAATGGCTAGAAATAGCTAAAACTACTGATGCGAAAAGACACATCAAATCATCTCTGAAAAAACGTGGTGATGAAAAAATAGGTTATTAAAAAAACCGCCTGAAACTATTAGTTTCAAGCGATTTTTTTAATATGTAATTTAGCTTACCTTAGGATGTTCCAAAACAATCTTCTTATAGTTCTGGTAGGTCTCTTCCTTATCCTTCTTCACTAATTCTAAAACCTTCTCCACTAATTTCTTTGGGTCAGAATCAAAAACAATTTTATCATTTGGACGATGAGCTTTTTCAATAATAGTTTGGATAATTTCATCGGTTGCCCAATCTCCTTCCAAAATCCCTAAAGGTTTTCCATCTTCAAAAGCAATGGTAAATTCATGAATAGTCCCAACTCTACCAGCCGAAATGAAAACTGCGTCTACAGACTTAGTTAAAATTAAATCTCTTCCAGGATAACCAAAACCTGTATAAATAATTAAATCCATATAATCAGTCGGTAACTTATAACCATTAACATGCTCATCTTCAGTTCCAGCAGGAGAAAAACCAATGGACATTCCGTTTTCACCCTTAGCCCCTTTCGCTGCCCACAAAGGTAAACCGGTAGTAGCTCCTGTAACTAATATTCCTCCTTGGCGTACAATTTCCTTTCCTAACTCTTCAGTCTTAACAACAGCATCAGGTGTTAAATAGGTAGTATCAGCTGCCCCAGAAACACATAATTTAGGTTTCAAATAAATTTCTTTATCATCCATAATATTTTTTCTTAATTAATTTTTAATATTTACTAGATATAATATCAGTTTCTGCTTTTTCCGCAATCTTAGCTTTATTTAATTTATCAATTTTAAGAAGAATAAAGTAAGCAACTAACCAACCAGTAACATCCATAAATAAGTCTAAATAAGTATCCAAAATATAATTTGATTGGATTGTCGAAACTTTCGCCACACTCTCAAGTACTTCCCATAAAACACCTATTATAATTACTGTTATTAAAGACAAAGTAAAAAAAGAAAATTTCTTTGGTATTTTTTTAAAGTAGCCTGAAAAATAAAAGAGATAGTAAGCAGCAAAAGCTAACCAGAAACCACCTAGAAAATGCATAATAATATCAAACCACCAGAAATGCCAATATAGAGAATAGTGAAGAGCTAACTTATCGAGAATAAGAATTAAATAGATAATAACTAAAGTTAAAATTGAAAACGACTTTTTATTCATAGTTTTACACATTATAGCACAACATAAAAAAAGAAAAGGCCCTCATAAATGAGGACCTTAGCGAGGAAAAGCTGGGAAATTATTCCCGATGGCGAAAATCATTCCTATGGAGGAGTTCAGTACCCTTTTCCTTAAAGGACAATCTAGGCTCATTATAGCAAGCCTTTTCAAAAAATCAAGTTTCTTAAATAAGTAGCCAAAAACCTAAAAATCATATAAAATAAAACCTATGGAAAAGAAGAAAGTTACAATTATTAAACCTAAAAAAACTATGAGTTGGGACGATCTCAAAGAAATCTGGGAATATAAGGAATTATTATATTTTTTTAGTTGGAGAGATATTAAAGTCCGCTATAAACAAACTGTTATTGGTATCCTTTGGGCAATTTTTCAACCATTTATGACAATGGTGGTTTTTACAATTTTCTTTGGAAACTTTGCTAAAATGCCTTCTGACGGTATTCCCTATCCGATTTTCGTTTACACTGGATTATTATTTTGGCAATTCTTCTCTGGAGCTTTAACCAGCACCAGTAATTGTTTAATTAGTAACCAAGGAATTATTACTAAAGTATATTTCCCCCGATTGTTACTTCCAATTTCTTCTACTATCACAAAATTCGTTGATTTTTCTATTGCCTCCGTTATTTTAATTGGAATGATGATTTATTATCAATACACTCCAAACTTAATTGGACTATTAATTTTACCTCTTCTACTCCTTATTACATTTATGGCATCTGTTGGGGGAGGATTATTTTTAGCTTCCATTAATGTTAAATATCGTGATGTTAGATACATTCTACCTTTCTTTATTTCAATGATGATGTTTATCACACCTGTAATTTACCCTGCTAGTATCGCTGGTAAATACTCTTGGATTTTAGCTCTTAACCCAATGACAGGGGTAATCAAAGCAGCTAGAGCTGCTCTGTTAGGTAATGCACCAATAAATTGGACACTTCTTTTAATCTCAGGAATTACTTGTTTAGTAATTTTAGTTATCGGCTTTATTTTCTTCAAAAAGACTGAACGATACTTTGCCGACATCGTCTAACTTTGAATAAGCCCTAATATACAAAACAGGGATTAAAATTAAAGTAATTATTGTCGCAAAGGACAAACCAAAGATAATTGAGAAAGCTAGTGGACCCCACATAGCTGAAGAAAATAATAAAGGAATCATTCCTATAACTGTAGTCAAAGTAGTCAACAAAACTGGTCTTAAACGAAGAATTGAAGATTCTACTACAACTTCTCTAATATTAAGTTCTTTTCTTTCTAATTTCATTGCATTCATAGTATCAATTAAAATAATAGCGTTATTAACCACAATTCCAGCCAAAGCAATTACACCAATAAATGAAGGAAAAGAGAAAACACTGCCAATAGCAGTTAAACCGAATAAAACTCCAATCAAAGATAACAGTACTCCAGCCACAATAAAGAAAGTTTGTTTAAATGAATTAAATTGTAAAATCAAGACTACAATAACTAAAAACAAACCAGTAATTAAGACCATTGCCATTTCAGTAAAAGTCTTAGTAATATCCTCGTTTTCACCACCCGTTTTTAAAGTCACACCCATTGGCAAGAAATTAAGATCTTCTTTTATCTCAGCTTGAAACTGATTGTTAATTTCAACTGCATTGGCACCTTGTTTTAATTGAGCTGAAACTGTCGCAATCCGATCACCGTCCTCATGACTAATCGAGGCATTACTTTTTTGAATAGACACATCAATTAAAGACCCTAATAAGATTACTCCTGTGGGTGTATTAATTTCCATCTGTCTAATAGAATCAATTGTAGTTCTTGAAGTTAAATCAGGATCAACATTATTCACATTAAGATTCAATTTAACCAAAACATCAATATCTTCACCACCAGTTTTAATAGTAGTAGCATTGACACCATAAACAGCTGTTCTTAAAATTGAAGCTACCATTACTGGAGATAAATTATTTTCTGCTAATTCAGATCTGTTTATTTTCAAATCAAATTCAGTCACATTATCTTTCATACTGTTAGTTGTATCAACTGTCCCAGGAATATTTTTCAAGATAGCTTCGGCCTTAATCACAGTATTTTCTAAATCATCTAAATCATCACCAAAGAATTTTATTAAAATAGGCTCTCCAGAAGGAGGACCGCTACTACGTGGTTGAGCTACTGTCACTTTAGCAGTCTTAATACCAGCTAACTGAACTCTTAATTCCTCTATCAAATCCAAACTACCAACTGACGTATCTTCGTTAAGAATAACTGTAATATTTCCTAATTTCTCTCCAGAACTACTTCCAGAATCACTAAAAACATTAGAAGAACCCACCGAAGTAACAAAAGATTCCACATATGGTTGAGAATATAAAATTTCCTCAACAGCTCTCACAGCTAAATCCGTTTCCTCTAAAATTGTCCCCTGTAAAGCCTCCACATCTATATAAATAAAATTTGAATCTTCTTCTGGAAACAGAGCTGTTTTCAATACACCAGAAATAGGTAAAACAAAAGCCACGATCAAAGCAAATACCATGGCCCAAATAAACCTCTTCTGGAATTTATTACTATCTAAAATAAATTCTAATTTCTTTTTATACCATTCTCTCAACAGTTCATTATATTTTTCCTGCTTTTTAAACAATTTACCATTACTGTTTCCATTTCTTTTTAAGACCACTAAAGCAATCAAAGGAACAATTCCTAAAGCTACAAACAGAGATGCGAATAAAACAAAAAATAGTGTATAAGGAACACCTTTAACAAATTCTCCCATAATCCCTGACAAGAAAAATAAAGGAAAGAAAGCCGCCACTGTGGTTAGTGTCCCAGAAGTCAATGGTATATAAAATTCTTTAATAGTTTGAATAGCCGCTTCATTACCGCTCATTCCTTTTTTAACTTTGACATGCATAGCTTCAGTTACCACAATGGCCGAATCAACTAAAATACCTACTGCCAGAATAAGAGCAAAAAGAGAAATAAAGTTGAGAGTATTACCTGTAAAATATAAACCTATAAAAGATACCAAAAACGAAAGTGGAACTGCTAAACCAGCAATCAAAGCTTCTCTCCAACCAATAGCAAAAAATAAGATTAGAACCACTAAAGAAACTGTTGCTAATCCAGACATGGAAAGATTCTTTAAATCATCATTAAGGTACTCAGCCATATCAACAGAAATAAGTACCTCAGTCCCTTCCAAAATTCCATTATTTTGTAAACTGTCTAATTTTTCTTTTACACCTTTTACAATATCACTAATATCACCGCCTCTCTTTTTGAAAACAGATAAAGATACAGCCTGTTGAGAAGGCTGTCCGTTAACACTAACTCTAGAAAAAGAAGATTTTTGGCTAACCCCGTTGGAGACAAAAGCTAAATCTCTAACATAAACAACTTCACCACCAATATTGGAAACAGGAATATCTTTAATTTCCTCTGGATCAACTACATCGCCCTTAAATTTTAAAGGATACTTAATTCCTTCTATCTCTATGTCTCCAATTGGTAACGAAGAATTAGCTTGAGAAATAGCACTAACTAAATCAGAAATTCCTAAATTGAATTTAGATAAAGCTGATTGATTAGCAACCACTTGAACTTCTCTCTCTGGAATTCCACTAACACTTATTTTTGAAACTCCATTAACTGTCTTTAGTTCATCTTCCACATTCTCAGATAATTCAATAAATTCGGTTATTGGTAAGTCACTGGAAATAGACAACATTAAAATAGGTTGATCAGCAAAATTGATATCAGAAACAATAGGATCTTCCGCTTCACTAGGTAATTCTGATTTAACTTTATCCACTTCATCTTTCACTTTTTGAATGGAAGTAGAAATATCAGCATTAGCATTAAATTCTGCCACAATTGAAGAAAAACCTTCCCCTGAAGTTGAAGTAATACTACTTAAACTATCTAAATTATTGATCAACTGGTCCTCAATCTTATTAGTAATCAACCTTTCTGTATCCAAAGCTGAAGACCCAGGTAAAAATGTTGAAACAATCGCTAAAGGAATCTGTATTTCAGGAGCTGATTCTTTAGCAATATTCACTAAAGAAAAAGCTCCTGTTAGCAACAAAGATAAAATCAGCAAGATAGTAAAACTTTTTTTTCTTATAAAGAATGTCCAGAAATTTTGCATAATAATTTAATTATTTAATAGGAATAAATAATTCAAAAAATGAATAAACAACTTTCTAAGGGTTTAAATGTTTATCTCCCTGTAGAAAGTTCGTTTATGAATTTTTTGAATTATTCATCTCTTCACTTTTGACTTTCAACTGTTTCTCCCTTTTTCAAACCTCTTGCATCCACCACAATTTCCATATCAGCAGTAAGTCCTTCTTTTATAATTATCTTTTCACCTAAAATTGGTCCCATAGTTACAGGATGAGAAACTAATTTATTCTCTTCATCCACAGTGAAAACAGCAATATCATCGGATCCAATCTTTAAAGCTGAAATAGGAATAGAAAATTCAGTAATTTCTTTTTGATCATCTTGATTATCTCTTTCAATAAACAAAGCTACGGATTGTCCGTTGGTTAAATTAAAATCAGAACTCTTTACATTAATTTCAACTTTTATTTTCTTAGTCTGAGCATCTATAGCTGGAGCAATATTTTTAACTTCACCCTGCCATTGAGAACCAACCATTACTTTTGCACCAACCATAATATCAATCCGATCTTCTTCAGTAATATAAGCAATCACCTCCAAAGAATTATTATTAGCTAACTTAACTACTGGTTGAAAAGCAGACACAAAATCACCTTTCTCTAAGTTAAGAGTATTGATAGTTCCACTGATAGATGCTCGAATAATAGTCTTTTCTAAATTAGCATAGGCAGATTGCAAACCAGCTTCAACTTGTTTTAATTGAGCTTCAGCCGCAGTTACATCTTCTGAACGACCACCGGTTTCAGCTTGGTCATAATTTAACTGAGCAATTTCAAAACCAGATTGAACCCCATTTAAAGCATTTTTAGAAGCTGAAAGAGAAGCAATCGCTCCATTAATTATAGAACGAGTCCCACTAATACTAGACTTCCAAATGTTAATAGTTGTTTCAGACAGTCCAGAATTAGAACTTAACACGTTAACTGCTAAAGCCATCTTATCAAGAAATGATCTAATAGAATCAACATCTGTTTTTCTTACATCTAATTTATTAATTAAATTATCTTCGACACTTAAATCACTTAAAGCAATACTCCACTCATTTAACATTTCCTCAATAACTAATCTTTCCCACTCAATATCAATCTCCAACTGAGAATCTGATACAGAAAATAATATCTGAGGATTAGTCCCTCGTGGATCTCTAAACATTATATCAATTCTATTTCTTACTGAATCATCAGCCTTAGCAAAAGCATCATTTAAAACACTAATAACTGATGTCTTAGTTTCATCCAAAGTTTTTTGTGAATTATCTAAGGTAGTTTTCAAAATAGAAATTTGAGTATCAGTTCCTCCCTTTTTAATTTTATCTAGATTTGCTTGAACCACTTCCACACTAGCTTTAGCCTGAGTAACAGCTGATCTTTGTGACCAATTATTTAATTCAGCAATCACTTGATTATCCCAAACTGCATCCCCTAACTTTTTGTACAAAGCGATTACTTCTCCAGACACCTGAGAATAAATAGTGGCGGATGATTGAGACTGTACCTTACCTAACAAAGGTAAAGGATCTTTATCTAAAGATAAGTCCTTCACTGAGGCAGTTCTTACTTGCCGTATATCGGATAAACCTAGATCCACACCAGCTGCTTCTTTTTTCCCAATTTGTTGAGAAAAAACAACAGCCAAAACTGCTACGGTCACAAGAGCCGAAATAACCCATGGTCGACGAGATTTCTTGATTTCACCCATATTATATTGAATATTTCCTAAATTTTGCATGTTTTTCGTACTATTTTTAATAAGTTTCTAAAATTATTGGAGCATTATAACAGAAAATAGCCAAAAAAACACTTTTTTTGACTGTTTTATAAAAAATAATTTTCTATTAAGTCGTTTTCTACTGATCAAATAGATTATATCATTATATATCAAGATAAAAAGATAGATTTTATCCAGAAAAATGCTAAAATAAAACAGAAAGGAGGTCGTTCCTCGAGGAGGAATGGAATGACGGGAGAGGTGCGACCTCCAACAATTTTAAAAAATGAATCAACCAATTATCACAGTTAAAAACATCTCTAAAAAATACAATATTACCCATCAAAAAGGTGGTTATATTGCTATGCGAGATGTTATGGCTAATATTGCTAAAAAACCTTTATCTTTTCTGAAACGAAAGGTCAACGCCATCGCGGGCAAAACCACCAAAGAAGACTTCTGGGCACTCAAAGATATTGATTTCGAAGTTTATAAAGGTGAAGCTGTAGGAATCATTGGAGCCAATGGAGCTGGAAAATCAACTCTCCTCAAAATTTTAACAGGTATTACTCCACCCACCACTGGTAAAATAACCATGCATGGTAAAATCGCTTCTCTCCTGGAAGTTGGAACAGGTTTCCATCAAGAACTCACTGGCCGAGAAAATATTTTCCTCAATGGAGCTATTCTTGGAATGACCAAAGAAGAAATAGCTGAAAAATTTGACGCCATTGTAAAATTTTCTGGAGTTGAAAAATTTATTGATACTCCTGTTAAAAGATATTCGTCTGGAATGCTAGTCCGACTTGGTTTTTCCGTAGCTGCTCATATGGAGCCAGATATTCTTCTGGTTGATGAAGTGCTCGCTGTTGGAGATGCCGATTTTCAAAAAAAATGCCTCGGCAAAATGGACGAAGTTACAGGAGAGGAAGGAAGAACCATCCTCTTCGTCAGCCACAACCTCACCGCTATCCAAAACCTCTGCAAGAGATGTGTTCTACTTGAAAAAGGAAAAATAAAAATGATCGGAGAAACAAAAGAAGTTATTGATGAATATTTAGATAATAAAAAAGAGCTTGTTAAAATCCCGCTTAGAGATAGAAAAGATAGGCGGGGAAAAGGAGATATAAGATTTACAGATATAAAAATCACAAACAGTGAAAATTCAGAGATAGTAAAAAGTGGGGATAAGTTAAAGATTAAATTAAAATATAAAAGTAAATTTTTAGAAAATATTAAAAATATTAGGGTAGTGTTCACACTAAGAAATCAATCAGATATCCCTGTATTGAGATTAGATAACCTTGTGGCAAAAAATAGTTTTAACGAGCTAAAACCAAACGGTGAAATAATATGTGAAACAGAAAAAATCAATTTAATTAGTGGAATATATGAAATAAATGTTGTTCTTATGGAAGATAACGAATGGCAAGATTTTATTCCTGAAACAATAATGTTAAAAATAGATAACAATAATGAAAAATATAATTTTAAAATAAATCCTGATAAAAATTTTAATATTGTCACGGCATCTTACCTATTCAAAAATTAGATTTAATAATTTAAACAGATGACAACGAAAATTAATTATTTAAAAAAATCTTATTAAAAAAATTAATCTTGAAAAAAATGTTATTAGAAACAATAAAAAACAAATTCTTTCTTTCATCAAAAATAAGAAAATTCAATAAAGAAGGCAAAAATAAATTACTAGTAATTGGAGATTCTCATTCTGAGGTTTTTCTAAACGAAAATATAATCAATGCTTTAAAGGAGTATCAATTAAATGTGGTTTCTATCGGTGGAGCTACAGTTTCTGGTTTAGCTAACCCTAACTCAAAGACTAATGCTAAAAAAGTTTTCGAATATTCACTCAAAAAAATAAAACCCAAGACTCTTATTTCATTACTAGGAGAAGTCGACACTGGATTTTTAATCTGGCACAAAGCAGAACACAGCAAATTATCAATAAATGAAATCTATAAAAATACCCTAAATAAATATCAAGATTTTATTATAAATAATATGAGGAAAAATAAAATAAGTAAAATCATTATCATAAGTGCACCACTTCCTACAATAAAAAAATATTCTTTAAACAATGAAGTCGGAAATATTAGATCAAAAATAAAAGCAACTTATGAACAAAGAAAAAAACTAACTATGAAGTTCAATGAGGACTTATTTAATTTTTGTAAAAAGAAAAAATTTATTTTTTTGGATCTAACAAATGATGTAATAGATAAAAACAATAACATAAAACAAGAATTTTTTAGTAATTCACCTTTTGATCACCATTATAAGAAAGAAGTATATTCAAAATTAATAATAGAAAAATTAAAAAAATTACTATGATTTTTTTTACAAAAAAAAGAATTAAAATCAAAAAAATCTTCTTTATTAAATTTAATATATAATTAACACTATGAAATACCCAAATTTTTTTATAATAGGTGCTGCAAAATCAGGGACAAGTTCTTTGTGGCAATACCTTAAGCAACACCCTAAAATTTTTATGCCAGAAAATGAACTTTATAAAGAGCCCGGATTTTTCTCTAATATAAGAACAAAGAAAAAAAATATTGATAAATATTTAAAAATTTTCAAAGATGCTAAAAAACAACATATTCTTATCGGTGAAGCCTCTACAGCATATTTAACAGATCCATCAAGTGCAAAAAATATTTACAATTTTAATCAACAAGCAAAAATAATCATTATTTTAAGAAATCCAATGGAAAGGGCATATTCTCTTTATCGTTGGATGGCACAAGAAGGCTATGAATACGCACCAACTTTTGAAACGGCATTAGATCTTGAAAAAAACAGAATAAACAAAACAATCCCAAATTTTTTTGAACCAGAATATTATTATAATTATTTATATTTTAATTCCGGGTTATATTATCAACAAGTAAAACAATATCTAGATTTATTTGAGCATCGTAATGTACATATAATCAAATTTGATGATTTTAAAAATGATTTTGAAAAAACATACATCGACCTGTGCTCTTTTTTAGAGATTAAGAAAAACGCAGTGTCTCCTAAAATTTTTAATAAATCAAAAAGTATTTTCTCACCAACTGCTCAATTTATATTAAGAAAAATTAACAATTTTTTAAACAAACATTTTAAGAAAAAATCGCAGACAAAAGAATCAAGAGATAAATTAATGAAATTAGGAATAATAAATAAAAAACACCTTAAAATAAGCGAACAAACAAAACAATTATTAACAAATAAATACAAACAAGATATTAAAAACCTTTCAAAATTAACTAAGATTAATTTAAACAATTGGTTATAAAATTAACAAAAAAGTGAAAAAACTAAACATACTACAAATAGAAACAGTTAACAATAAAAGCTGAGTAGCACTACATATTACCAGCATATTTGTTAAACAAAAATATTTGAATGGTAAAAATACATTAAAAAAATAAATTTGTTTAATATTACAAAAAAAAATATACTTAAAATTAAATAATGAAAAATAATTTATGCACACTTTTTGATAAAAACTATTCCTACAGAGGAATTGCTTTATATAATTCAATCAAAAAAAACTGTGATAATTTCACTTTATGGATTTTATGCATGGATAACGAAACTTTTAAAATTTTGAATAAACTAAATCTCGATAACACAAAATTATTAAAATTATCTGATATAGAAGATAAAGTACTTATATCTTTAAAAGAAACAAGGGAAGTATCTGAATTTTCTTGGACTTGCAAGTCTTATTTACTAGAATACATTTTTATAAATAACGAAAATATTTCATCTATTATATACCTTGATTCAGATACATACTTCTTTAGCTCTCCGAACAAACTCTTTAAAAATTTAAAAAATAACTCAATAATAATTACTCCTCATAATTTTCCATCAGAAACAATTCATTGGGAAAATACAATAGGTAAATACAACGCAGGTGTAATAATTCTTAAAAATAACAAAACAGCAAGAAAATGTCTGAGTTACTGGAAAAAACAATGTGTCAAGGAATGTACTAAGGAAAAAGCGGGTGATCAATTATATCTAAATGAATGGGTTAATTTATATTCAAATGTTTATGAAATTAAAGATAAGGGTGTGAATTTAGGCCCATGGAGTTTACAAAACTATAAAATTACAAATAAAAATAATAAGATATATATAGACAATGATTTATTAACATTATTCCATTTCCATGGATTAAAAATATTTTCAAAAGAATATTTTTATCCAGCTTCTAATTATAATCTTCAGAAAAAAATAGTGAAATTAATTTACAAACCTTATTATAATGAATTAAAAAAAGTAATTTCTGACATTAAGCTAATCAATAAAGATTTTAATTTTGGAATAGTAAAAAAACCAAGTTTATACAATAGAATTAAAAAAATAGTTAGAAATTTAATAAAATAATATGACAGTAATAGGAAATGGAACAATAGCTAATGCTATAATAGATAAAAAAAATAGAATTTTTTTTGCTAGTGGTGTTCCTGACAGTCAAGAAACTAGAGAATCAGAATATCAAAAAGAAATTGATTTGCTAGAAAAACAAAATAAAGATAAACATATCGTGTATTTTAGTACACTATCCGTTTACTTTACAAACTCTAGGTATACTCAACACAAAAGACTTATAGAAGAATACATTAAAAATAACTTTAAACATTACACAATAATGAGACTTGGGAATACAACGTGGGCGGGAAACAAGAAACACTTAGTTAATTTCTTTCGTGATAGAATAACCAACAATGAACCTTTTGAAATACGTGATGAGTATCGTTATATATTAGATAAAGAAGAATTTAGACACTGGTTAGATTTAATACCAAAATGGAACTGTGAAATGAATGTTACTGGACGTAGAATGAAAGTTAAAGATATTGTAAAAGAAATAAAAGAAGGATTAATTTAAATAAAAAATATACATTAGACAAAACACCAAGATAAAAAAACTATTAAAAATAAGTCTATAAGTTATAAAAATATATAACACATAAAAAAATAAGATTAGCAAAAGAAAAAATGCGAAGAAGAACTTTGTTCAACTAATTAAAAAATGAGAAAATCACTATTCAACAAATAGCTAATGTCATCTTTAATCTTTTATCTAGAATAAAGTATAATGATAAAAGCTCAAAAAAAATAAAACCTTATAAATCTATAAAATGATTAGAAAAATTTTAAACAAAATAAAAAGTAAAAAAAAGAATTCAAACTTTAAAAAGTCTTTTCTAGAGTTCAAAAAACTGTCTAAAAAAGACGGTCGATTTAATATGAATTGGAAAGATAAATATCCTTGTTTAGATGACAATACAGAAAAAACCAAATTTGATACTCATTACATTTACCACCCAGCCTGGGCAGCAAGAATTCTAGCAAAAGTAAAACCAGAAAAACATATTGATATTTCTTCAACTCTTCATTTTTGTTCAATCGTATCTGCCTTTATTCCTACTGAATTTTATGATTTTCGCCCAGCAAAACTTGATTTAGATAATTTAATTTCTAAACAAGCAAATCTTACTTCCCTGCCGTTTGAGAATAACAGTATTGAATCTTTATCTTGCATGCACACAGTTGAACACATTGGTTTAGGTAGATATGGAGACAAACTTGACCCTAATGGAGATTTAAAAGCAATAAAAGAACTAAAAAGAGTTTTATCTGTAAACGGGAACTTATTGTTTGTCGTACCTATTGGAAAACCGAAAATTATGTTTAACGCTCACAGAATTTATTCTTATAATCAAATAATTAATTACTTTAACGAGCTTAAATTAAAAGAATTTTCATTAGTAACCGATAGTGGTAAATTTATCCAAAATTCTAATAAACAAGTAGCTGATAATCAGAAATATGGTTGTGGATGTTTTTGGTTTAAAAAATAATAAAAATTATGATAATTGTAAAAATAATGGGAGGGTTAGGCAACCAAATGTTTCAATATGCTCTAGGAAAAAATTTAGCTTTGTTAAATAAAGTTGAAGTTAAATTTGATATTACTTGGTTTGATAATTTTGGTGAAAATACAACCCCCCGTTATTACAGTCTGCAAGAATTTAATATCATTGATAATATTGCTAGCAGAAAAGAAATTGAAAAATTTAGAAAATACGAGAAATTGTCTGGAAAAAGACACTTTTTATATAATTTTTTTATTGCTAATGATTCAATTTATATAAAAGAAAAAAAAGTTGAATTTGATAAAGAAATATTAGAAATAAAAAATAATGTTTATCTATTTGGATATTGGCAAAGTGAAAAATATTTCAAAACAATAAAGGATATTATTCTTAAAGAATTGACATTAAAAAATGAACCTAGTAATCATTACAAAAAAAATGCCCAACTTATAAGCCAAGCCAAAAACAATTCTATATCTATTCATATAAGACGAGGTGATTATACTTCTGAAAAATTAAAAAAAGATCTCGGACTATGTAGTTTACAATATTACAAAAAAGCTCTTGAAAAAATAAAAAAGAAAGTCAAAAACCCAGTCATATTTGTTTTTACAAATGATATCAAGTGGGCTAAAAATAATCTTAAATTTAAATATCCAATAAATTTTGTATCCCAAAAAAATAAAAACGATAATAATTACAAAAATAAAGACTATGAAGAACTCATTTTAATAAGTTTATGTAAACATAACATTATTGCCAATAGTTCTTTTAGTTGGTGGGGAGCTTGGTTAAATAAAAATATAAACAAAATAGTTATTGCTCCTAAGATATGGTTTAAGAAACAAACAATGAATACAAAAGATATTCCTTTAAAATCATGGATACAAATATAAACAATCCAAAAATAAGTGTCATAATCCCTACCTGTAATCGACCAGAACTACTGTACCAAGCAGTTCAAAGTATTCTTAATCAATCATTTCAAAATTTTGAAATTATTGTAGTTGACGATGGTTTAGAAAAAAGAGCAGATAAGATAATAGAAAAAATAAATGATGATCGTATCGTTTATATCAAACATGAAAAAAATAAAGGAGCTTCAGCTGCAAGAAACACAGGCATAAAAAAAGCAAGGGGAGAATACTTAATTCTTTTAGATGATGATGATACAAGTTTTCAGAAGAGATTAAAAATTCAAAATAAATTTATGGATAAAAACTCTAAAATTGGAGTTGCTGGAAGCTGGGCTCAAATAATTGAAAAAACTAGAAGCAAAAAATATATTAAACCAATCTCTAATCCAAAAAAAATCAAAACAATGTTACTTTTCGGATGTCCAATAATTAATCCTTCTGTCATTTTTCGTAGAAAATTATTAAATAAATACAACTTAGAATATATTACTAAGCTTAAATTAAGCGAAGACTATGCTTGAATTAACTCTTGAGATGCAACTTGTAAACTTGGCGTGGTGTTAAGTAATTTAGGCGTTTGCGAGGTCTATTATTCAACCTTCTAACAGCTCGTTGTACGTCTTTGTCTGTAATTGTAGCAAAA
>Ga0208904_1001266_pt1 | contig 17655 bp, 28 predicted proteins | sample AntAceMetag02UKB_FD_184774 | JGI IMG/M metagenome (GOLD analysis project Ga0208904, IMG submission 184774) | Saline lake microbial communities from Ace Lake, Antarctica - Antarctic Ace Lake Metagenome 02UKB (SPAdes) (version 2) | ecosystem: Environmental > Aquatic > Non-marine Saline and...
AGAAAACTTTGACGAAGGAGATACGCAAGTGGCCCCGCCTGGAGGATTTAAAAAGATTGGTTGTGGTTTGATGGTAGCAAAAACAAAATCAGGAGAAATGGAAAGGATCTTACCGGCCCCGAGAAAGGAAGTTAAGGCCTTCCTGGGAGGGGAAGATGGAAGTTGATCAGCTTTCTGCAAATGAGGTTCTGATTTTGGAGTTTCTCATTGCAAATTCAAAAGATCTTCCTAATTTATCCTTTTTAGCTAAGAGGCTTGGGCTTGAACTTTCTACGGTGTCTAGAATGGTTTCTTGTCTAGAGGAAAGGAGATATGTCCAGAAAAAGACAGTTGGGAGAAGTAGAATACTTACACTAAACAAAAATAAAAAGCCTGAGATTGACAGCATTATTACCCTCTATCAAAATTGCAAGAGTGAGGTGGAAAATTCAGAAAAAGTAATCTTAAGAGTTCATAATATGGAGTATTAAAAGAAGTAGACTAGAGTTCGAGAATAAGATACCGAAAGGTTTAAATAGTGAGATAGTTAATTAATTAATGTATGGGAAAGCGCGTAGAACCAAGAGAGAAAATACTTCAAAAGAGTATCGGTTTCAATTTTAGACAGCATGAGTTCTTCAACATGTACCCAGACTTCAAACCAGACAGATATTGCCGAGAAGCAGTAGACGAACAAATTAAACTTATAGACCCAACCTTCTTAGAAAATGAATAAAGTTGAAGAATATGATAAGGAAAAGATGGCTGAAGTAATAGGCTGTCTAGAGAAAGCATTTATGTGGTCCTCGAGCGAGGAAGGGTTTGATTATTGGGACAGTGTCTGGTGCAATTTAAAGGACATCAGAGACTTAATGGAGAAAAATGTTTGTCCAAAATGTGGGGAGATGCTAGATGAATGAAGACGACAATGCTGAAGAATTACAGCAAGCAGCAGAGTTTTTTGTTGAGAGTTGGAAGGATAGTCAGTTAACTAAACAACAAGAGGATTGTATGTTATTGAGGGAAAATGAGTAATCTTAAAACTGTGAATGACATGGGCGATGGTGAAGCGGATGATTATGTCCTTAAGACCGAGCTGAAAACCGAGGCTGTGAAGTGGTATAATGGACATAATACTCTGGATGATAATGATTGGATTGAGTTCTTCAACCTAACCGAGGAGGATTTGAAATGAATGACATTCTATCAAAGATAATCAAGAGTCTCACAACAACAGCATTTGTTTTATTTCTAATCTGGTTAATTAAAATCCTATTAATAGCAATATGTTAAGAAAACTCACAACCGAAGAGAAAACCCTCACAGAAAAGGGCATTGCTAAAAGAGAAAAAGAAAAAACAGAAGCTGGATTAAGCCTTGAAGTATTCAAGAAACAAGAAGAATTCCTAGTAAAAAAAAGAAAGTTCGAAGATCTCCAAAGCGAATACGAAGAATTTCTCAAACCCTACAATCGAATACAGCAAGACAAACAAATAGAACTAGCAATCAGCAAAGCAGAATCAGACCTAAGAATCGCCATCAACGACATAGATAGACTCAAGACCCAATTAAATAAAGGGGTGACGGAGAAACACCCAGGAGCATAAAATGGCAGACGTAGAAACATCAATTTACAGACCAGCAAACGACACAGATAGGCGTTACTTTGAAGTAGACTTGCGAAAGAAATCAAAAACTCCCCAAGAGAAGTTCGAACATACTCTAGGAGAAAAAGAACTAGAAGCAACCAAGAAGAAATTACCCTTCGCAAAGTTCGTAGCAAGAGAGGATTTCAATGGCGCAATCGATACCCAAAAAAGAGAACAACTCAGAAAATACGGTAAGATAGAATTTCCTGAAAAAGTCCTAGTACCAGTAACAGATTGGGATAAATACTCAGATCTAAAGAACTTCGAACTAATAGAAGAAGGCACAGTATTCGATTCCCACTTAACCAAAGAGAACCCAGGATTAAGAGTCAGCATCAAGAAGAAAACCTATCAGTTCAAAGGCTATGGTCAAAAATATATTATCATGCAAGACGGTCCAGACGCAGTAAAAGAAGCGCAAGAAAAGACCTGGAAGCAAGAGAAACATATCAAATCATAATCAGCTGATTGCGGGGTTCGCTACTCCAAGAGCCCTTGGTTGGATTTCACGTAAGCCCTCTTCGGAGGGGCCAAGGGACATCATACTCTGCAGGGGGGGGTAACGGGGCAGAGAATTTTCTACACATTCCGCCCCCCCATATAATCATGGGACTAAACGAACCAATCGCAGGAGTAATCTTGTCAATTATCGGAATCATAATCTTATGGAGGATAAATACATACCTTAAACATGAAACAGAATAGACTGAAATATCACAAAAGAGAATTGAGTCAACGGCAATTAGAATTCTTAGAGATCTTCCGTAACAAATCATGTCTAGTAACCAAAGCATGCCGAGCAGCCAAACTAAGCAGAGCAATGTTTTATAGATGGCTCGAACAACCAGCCTTCAAATCAAAAGTAGAAGGTACCAAACTAGATGTAAAAGATTTTGGCGAAGATGCCCTATTCGATCTTATGAGAAAAGGCAACCCAGCAGCAGTAATCTTCTTCAACAAGTGCAGAAATAAAGACAGAGGCTACATCGAGAAGTCCGAACAATCCATTGAGCACAAAGGTGAAGGATTTAAACTTATAATTGAGGCTCCGGATGAGCAGGAGAAAAATAAATGAATAAAAAACATATGTTGAATCAATGTGCTAATGATTGGATTACTTGTAGATGCGGAAAAGTGTTTGGGGATACAAAAATGACTGCTAAGTCTAAGTTTATTAGACATTTAAGGAAAGAAAAGGTTGAAGAATTTGAAGTAGATTTTTGTAGGGAATACATAACCAGAGTTAAGAAGTCGCAAACTGATACTATCAAGAATAACGGACATTTAACGGACATTAACGGACAAAGTGATACTGAGGCTAAATTACATGAAAGAAATCCGATGGAAGCCGAGTAAAAGACAGCAAGAGGCATTTAAATATTTATTAGATAGTGAGACGACTGAGTTATTTTATGGCGGAGGCGCTGGAGGAGGAAAGTCTTATCTGGGCTGTGTGTGGTCTGTTTACATGTGTTTGCGCTATCCTGGAGTGAGAGGACTGATGGGCAGAGCAGTATTGAAATCCCTAAAAGAATCTACTTTATTGTCATTTTTCATGGTTTGTAAGGAATGGGGCTTAAAAAAGGATATTGACTACAGATACAATTCCATGGCTGGTGTGATCTCTTTTACAAATGGCAGTGAGATATACCTCAAAGACCTTTTTCTGTACCCTAGTGACCCTGAGTTCGATTCTCTGGGTAGCACAGAGTACACCTTCGCCTTTATGGATGAAGTGAGCCAGATAACCGAGAAAGCTAAGAATATCGTAATGAGCAGACTTAGATTCAAACTAGATGAGTTTGACCTAATCCCTAAGATGTTGATGGCCAGTAATCCAAGTAAGAACTTCGCCTACAGGGAATATTACAAACCTTATTCTATCGGAGAACTACCGAGCTACAGGAAATTTGTACCGGCATTAGTGGGCGACAATCCTTACATTTCTGACTATTACGAACAAAACCTCCAGAAACTAGACAAAGTCAGCAAAGAGAGACTATTGTTTGGCAACTGGGAGTATGATGATGATCCAAGCAGGCTGTTCGAATACGATAAGATTCTAGACATGTTTGGGTTGTACGTAGAAGAACACCAGCAAGCAAAAAGATGGTTAACTGTGGACGTGGCTAGATTCGGAAAGGATAAGTCGGTCTTTATGTACTGGAAGGGATTACATCTCGCAGCCATCTGGACCATGGACAAATCCTCAACCGTAGAAGTCAGAAAGAAAATAGAAGATACGTGTTTATTTTATCAGATTCCATTCAGCCAAGTGGTGATAGACGAAGACGGTGTAGGCGGTGGAGTAGTAGATGAACTGAAGGTCAAGTGCCCTCAAATCAAAGGATTCGTGAACAACTCCAGACCCTATGAAACAACGAGCCCTAGACTCAAACAACACAACTACGCTAACCTCAAGGCTCAATGTTACTTCACGTTAGCAGAATACATCTCCCAAGCAAAACTAAGCATCTACGAGGACATCCCAATCAACTTCAAGAACCTCCTTATTGAGGATCTAGAGCAGATCAAGGTCAAAGACATCGATAAGGACACCACTCTCCGAATCATCGACAAGGAGAAGATCAAAGAGGACCTAGGGAGAAGCCCCGACTTTGCCGACGCTATGATGATGAGAATGTTAGGAGAATTGAGTCACGAGTACGCCCCATATCTTGCTTAAGAAATCATATATATATTTGTTAAACCATATTTTATAAATGAAATCCCAGTATCACTTACATGAAGATTCAAGGGTATTTGGCTGTGGACAAGGCAGACGAGGCAAGATATTATGCTAGTGAAGCCTACCAGAAATCTTTATCTGAAGCATTCAAGGGTCAAACACAAGACATCCCGCTTAAGTTCCCAAAGGGGCTAGGCGCAAAACATCCTTTTAATTTCGAGCAAATAGAGAAAGCTGGCAAAAAGATCGGCCTATTGAACGGCGCAGTTAATAAGCTCACAGACAGCATCATGGGTGATTTTACCATCGAAGTAGACGACCAAAACGCTCAGGCCCTTATTGATGATTTTATCCACCAAGCAAACTTCATGACAGTAATGAGGTCCTGGATTGCTGAAGGAGTTTCAAAGGGTAATGGATTCCTAGAACTAGACTTAGATAATTCTTTAGTTAGGGTGATGAACGCTAACAACATGTACGTCCGTAGAAACAAGAAAGGAAAAGTTTTGGGTTATAATCAATTTGTCGGAAACCTCAAGAATTTCACCGTCGCTAAGAAAGCAGACGAAGTAGTCCCTTTCGCCCCAGACGAGATGGCGCATTTACTTTTAAATAAGATTCCAAACGAAGCATATGGATTAGGTTATGTTTCTCCGGTGATGGTTGCATTAGAATATTACACCTCCTCAGAGATTGACAAACACGAATTATTAACTAGAAAAGCTGGAGCACCGATCCACGTAAAAGTAGGCGTACCCGGAGAGGCTGTTAACGCAAAGGCAATCGAAGACTTTAAGACAAAATTACAATACATGAACAACCAGACAGAGTGGGTGTCCGACGCTAATGTAGAGATGAAGGTGATTGACTTTGGTGATATTGGCAAGAACCTAGAAGACGCTGCTAACCACGACATTGAACAGATTGCATTTGGCATGGGAATCCCATTAGTTTTATTAGGTAAGGCAAATGTACCTGAAGGATTAGCAGAGGCTCAATCACAGACTTTCCAGAAGTTCGTAAACTCGATCAGATTAGTAGTAGAAACAACAGTAGAGGAAAAGATTATCAGACCATTACTAAGAAACAATAAATTAGACTTTATACCTAAATTCATTTGGGAGCTTCCATCAGACAAAGACAAGAACGAGAAAGTAATGAGGCTAACTGAAATGATTAAGAATCCATTCTTGAGCCCAGAGTTAAAGGCAGCAGCAGAACTTGACATTGCAAATATTCTAGGCTACGAAGAAGCAGCCAAGATAATGGCTAGCCCCAAAGAAGCTCAAACCCAAGCAGAAGAAGATAAAATCAGACAAGAGGAAGAGGAAGAGATCCAACAGCCTGAAGTGCCTGGCGCTAAACCTACAGCTAACCAAAAGGCTGAAGTAAAAGTCCAAGCAAAAGCAAAGCACGTCTGCAAAGAAGATTGTAAGTGTGAGATCACAGAGGCCCAAGCAAGGGACATGACTCTAGCACAATATGTTAACATTACCGAAATAGCTGGATTCCAATACACAGACTACCTGATTAAGATCCTCCAAAGATTAAAGAGCTATCAGTTTGAGGAGTTGGCTGCTACAGATTCATTACAGTTAGCAGAAGGATTATTGCCAGCCAGAGAGATTGAGAAATTAAGAGTTATCCTAAGAAACGGATTCAAGAAGAACAAAACCATCCGAGACATCGAGCGAGACATAGAGCGGTCCTTAGACTTACACGATAGAACCAAGACCGTCGACGGTGACACAAGGGTTACATTGAGTTCAGACAAGAGACCCCTAGTAATTGCTAGAACAGAAACAGTCAGACTAGCTAACGCTGGACTGAAGGATTTATACGTAGAAAATGATGTTAAACAATATAGATACTTGGCCGCCCTCGATGACAGAACTTCCGCTATATGCGAGAGTCTTAATGGACAAGTATTCAACGTACTGGACGGACAACCAGGAGTAAATATGCCGCCAATGCATGCTAACTGTAGAAGCACAATTGTCGGGTTGGTGGATTAGATGTACCAAATCACCGAAGAGAACCGACCGAAGTGTTTTAACTTTGAAAAGTGTGAAAACAAAGCAATTGCATTTATTAATGATCTCTGGATATGCAGCGCATGCCTAATTAAGATGCAAGAGAATATTACAAATCAAACTAAATCTCTGGTACTGAAAGAATGAAAGAGTGCGCATTTGGGAGGGTGCTAGAGACAAAAGTGATAAATTTAAACGAATGCATCCATCGGATAGAAAAAAGGTTTGACATCTTCCAGGAACGACTAGAAACTAAGATGACAGATCTATTCAACCACCAATCAAGTAGGTTGCCTATGTGGGCAACAACCGTAATTGCATTATTAAGCAGTTTATGTGTAGGTTTGGTGGTGGCCATTTTGAAATGATTTGGATCGATCCACAAACAAGACAGAGAGTTCTTTACTGCAAACATACTGGCGATTTACAATACGACGTAGATGGTGACTCTGCAATTGCAAATGAGACTGTACCATTGATTGGACCATGGGAAGACTATACTGGTTCAGACGCAACAGTCAGCTCTAGGGCACAGCAACAGTTTGCCGGAGTATCAAACTTACTAGAAGGTCAAGACCCCGGAGTACAGGGAGAAAAACTTCCAGCACTCAACGAGGTAGGACAGAGATCACAGACTACTAGACGTAGAAGAATAAAAAGGAGGATACACCGTGAAGATCTTAAAAAAGTCCGAAGAGAAAGTAATAAATTTAGAGATTAAGAATGGACAAGCGTTTTACACGACGACAAAGTTCGTGGGGCACCTAGAAGGAATCATTGTCAGAGCCCCACAAGAGATTGGAATTGTTATCAAGAGTGAGCTAGGTTATTTGGTTTTACACGAGCGTCAACATAAAGAAGTTACGTATTATGCCCCTCGAGCCCACCAGATTGCACCAGAGAGAAATCTCATGCATCCCTTCTCATTTGATAAGTTTTTAATCAATGAACGTATGGAAATCATCATCACAGGCCCAGAAGACACCCCAGTAGAGATAAGATTCCGAATTTCTTAAATATATATCATCCAAATCAATATTTATAAGTAAAATAAATAGTCTATTTATACGATGGCAAACGATAAGGGCTTGATGTTGGAATATTATGTTCCCATTACAGAGAGCGCAGAGGTGGATGGCGACTTTACAATTCATGGCATAGCAATTAATGAGACTACAACATCTAATGGTCACAAATTTATTTCTGAAGAATTAAGCAAATCCGCGAGCACATTAGTTGGAGTACCTTTGTTAGTAGATCACGATAATTCTGTACACTCTATTGTAGGAAGAGTTAAGGGCGCATACTTTGACGAAGCACTAAAGAGCATCCTGTTTAAGGCTATAGTAAAAAACCAGAAGATGAAAGAGATGATCAAGGACGGCTTGATTGATTCGGTTAGTGTTGGAGCCCTTGTTAATCCTGCAGACATCGAAGAAACCACAGACGGGGACATTATACCGCATAATATTATTTTTCAAGAACTAAGTTTGGTCGCAGTACCAGCAGCCCCACTCGCTACATTCAACGTGGCCCTTAACAACGCATGGAGCGGTCACAAATCACATTCAACACAGGTTGATGAAACACACACAGATGAAAGGGGGTCTGATAACGTAGTAGAAATGGCAGAAGAAGAACAACCAAAGGTAGAAACTGAAGAAGTTACTAAACCTGAAGAACCAAAAGAAGAGAAGTCTGAGGAAAAAGAAGAGAAAGAAGATGTATCTGAAAAGGTTCTGTCGATGCTAACAAGCATGGACAAGAGGCTGAAAAAGATGGAAGAAGCTGACGCTGACGAAGTTCCAAAGGAAGAAGTTAAGGAAGAAGTCGCAGAAGTAAAACCTGAAAAAGACGCTGAAGAGGAAGAAACTGAAGAGGAAGAAACCGAAGAAGTTCAAGAGAAAGGAGACTATAAATTAGTCGAAAGTCGGAATGCCTTCACAGTAGTTCGAAAGGATTACTCAAAACGATTAACAGCTTAAAATGGTAAGTGCATCACAAAGCGCAAACATACTAGGAGCAGTAGTTGTATTGGATGGAGAAACACCGAGAATTTTCTCTGCTAAAGCACTTGAGACAATCTCAGGAGGGGTTTTAGTTAACACCTCAGGAGCAACAGGAGATGTTGGATCACAAATTTCTAGTTTTTTAACTGGAGATTTGAAAGTAGTAGGCGCTCAGAATGAAACACTATTCAATGGACTTGCACTTAATAATGCAGGATCTGATGAGGTAGTTAGCATTGCAAGACGAGGAGCTTATTTAATGAACGCTGGAGGTATCGTATCCGGTGGAGCATTAGTTGGTCACAACGCATCTGGCGGAGTTTTGAATTGGCATGGTAATGTATCAGGAACAGCATTAATCAACCAAACAATTGTTGGTCGAGCACTAACAACATCCGCAAGTGGAACAGCGAACTACGCACTTGTCGCTTTGAACGCATAAAATGGCACAATACACTAAAATGAATGAGTACATCAGCACAGCTGACGGTACTGAAGGAACTTTATTGATTCCTAAGTTGATTATGCCGACATTGCTTGAGGCTGTAGATAAAAATCTAATCCCTCGAGAAATGGCAGCACAAGTTTGGGGCCCATCACAAATACAAGGGTCTTCATTTACTGTGAACCTGGAAGAGCCAGACACAATGACTGTAAGATTAGTAGGCGAAGGCGCAGAAGTACCACTAGACAACATTGATTTTGAAACAGTTACATACACACCTAAGAAGTATGGTGTAGCAATCAGAATCACTAGAGAGATGATCGAGGATTCACAATTTGAGCTATTACAACGTAACATTCGAACAGCAGGAAAGAGATTTGCTGAAAACGAGCAGAAGCTTGTTTTAACAGTTCTCGACGAGGCTAATTCGACAGTTGCTGGTGGAGCTCAATTTACTATTGCTAACCTAACGGAAGCAATGGAGAACGTGGAGTCTGAGGATTACACTCCAACAGATATGGTTTGTGGTTACGAAGTATTGAGAGATTTAAGGAATATTGATACATTTGTAGAAGCAGACAAAGCAGGAGACACAGATATGTTGAGCAGGGGCTTTAAAGGAACAATTTTCGGTTTGAGCGTTGCAATCTTTTCTGACAAAGCGTCACCAACTCCAGGTACATACAAGAAGTATGCTTACATTTTCGACAGGACTCAAACTTATGGCATAGCCATAGCAAGAGATTTATCCGTTGAGAATTTAACTATGCCAACGTATGATATGGAAGGTGCAGTTTTGACACAGAGAATAGATGTTGCAATACTTAGGTCCAAGGCAGTTTCCAAGGTAACAACAGCTTAAAAACAAACTTTTTATTTTTATTTTTTTTCAGTTCGGGAGTCATCCCTCAAATGACAAACTAAATAGGAGAAAGACACATGGTAACACAGAATGGAAGCCTTACGGGCTTAAGCGATGGAATGGGATACGGAGTAGGAACTTCAGGTTTAGCTGAAGCTGGGATAATGTTGCATCGAGGAAGTCCAGATAATATCATGACAGGACATGTCGGAAGTGATATAACTTTAGATGTTGTGAACAATGAATATTATATGTGCGAAGCGCAAGGCGGAAGTGAATGGATCCATCTCGGATCGGTTTCTTAGTGTTTTTTAATTGTCGTGTGGGCTGACTCACCGACAAGTAAAATACAAAATCAACAAGCATGGCATACACAATATCCGATGGATTACGAGACAGAGAGTACGACAAGTTCACATCCCTAGACACTGGGTCACTTTCCGGAGTAGGCGTGATTTTATACGCGTCAGCTTCAGGAACAGGAACACCGACACCAGTATTATGCAATTCGGCTGGGGCAATAATAATGATCTCAGGAGCATAAAATGACACTTGATACAACTGGAAGCATCGCAACCCATATAGCAGAGAACTTTGTTCTACCTAATGGAGTAAGTGGAAACCTAGTAGAAACAGTAGACTGCGCGCGAATAGATGTTCAGAATTTTACTGGCAACACTATTGGAGCTAATTCTATAGACGAAGAATATCAAAGCGCTATAAAGAATTTGTCCACAGCAGCTGCATTAGATTCAGCATTTATGTGGGCCGCAACAGTTAGTTCATCCGGAACAGCAGTCGTCGGAGGAGGGAACTCAACCTCTCAAGAGGTAAGGCTTGGTGAATTAGAGGTGAAGGATTCAGACGGATCCTCAGAAGCAGATGCTTTGAAGGCAATTAGTTCTATGAGCAAAGACGCTCCCCAACAATTTCGAGGAATGGCAATTCAGTCAATGAAATCAATTGGGAGGGGCATACGCTTCGCAAGAAGCCTAAGTTAGATGACCTCACAGGAAGTATTAAGCGACGGGTTTACTAAGCTCCTTGGAGATGCGAGTGACTCTATTAGAATAAGATATTTTACTCAAACAGTTGGGTCTGTGTGGGATGACGAGGTTACTCTCACCCAGGCAGGAGTTACAGGATCATCTTTACAATCATTTGTAGTTAGTGGAGACTCTGTCCCGGACATTAATGGTACATACTTATTAACAGATGCCACACAAATGGGACAGCCGACTTATTATCTTAGTGGTGGATCTGTTACTTGGGTAGCAAGATATGCCGGAGCCCCTAGAAGTGCTTATCTTATCGCCACAGCTCCAGCAAACGTATTATCAGACCCACTTTGGAAGCAAGCCTCTGGACCCGCAAACCCAATAGGCACATACCTCGCCGAAACAATCGGTGGTGCAGCAGGAAGTGGAATAACAGATAGTGGAAATTATGGCGGAGACGATAGATGGGTGAGTGGGATAGTCCAACCAGTAACTGCCCCAGAAGGCTCAACAGAGGCCGTTTTAGTCAATCAAGGGAAATTATCTACTGCAGACACAAGACTCTACGTAAATGGCTCTATTGCGTTCAATGGGAGCACCTTCACCGTAGATGTGATGGTTGGATCACCAGCGGGAGATTTATATTCTACAATCCAAGGAGGAGTAGACTGGCCAATTGCATCTACACCAGTATATACAAAACAATATATCCGTAGATTAACTGGAAGTCTGTCTGACAACCAATGAGCGTGAAAATCACTATTTCTGGTCTTCAAGAGACAAACAATTATCTTAAGGGAAAGAACACCAAAACCAAAAGTCTCGCTAAAGCCGGACTGACTAAGGCAGCTATCTTCATGCAAGGTGAAGTGAAAATGAGCATAGCTGGACAGAGGGCAGAGACACGTTCGGTAGATACTGGACGATTCTTAAATGCTGTCGATCTTGCAGTAGGCACCAAGGATGCAGTAATCTTCTCCGCTTTACCCTATGCAAAGTTTCTAGAGTTTGGGACAAGCAGATTCCCTGCAAGAAAACATTTCCAGAACACTAAGGATAGGAACAAAGGCAAAGCCGTCGCGATAATGCAGAAAGAGATCAATAAACTGTGATATATATTTCTCAAATCAATCTTTATAAGTAATGTAAAGTAAAAAAGAATGGTTGCAAGCGAGTAACCGAAGGATCAAGCGAGAAATGGCAAATAGAGAATCACTCATAGGAGACGTGTTGTACTTTTTAAAGAATCTTATTAGTTCGAACGTTACAGACCCAATCGCATCAGCGAGGGGAAGTTCGAGTGCATTTGTTATGACTAGCTTTCCATCAAGACAAGTTAAGTATCCTTTGATAGTTTTAGAAGTTGCAAACATCGAAGAGCAAAGAGCAGGAATGCAAACCACAGCAATGGACGTGGACATGATTGTACAGCTTCGGATTTGGTCCTTGAGCGTTACACAGTCAGACAAATTATGTCAAGAGATTTTAGATTTATTAGCAGACAAACAATTCACAGCAACTGGAAGCGTCGATAATGACTTCCATGACTTTAACATTACCTCGGTAAATCGTGTAGACGAGCCAGGGGAAGCAGGAACTAAATCCAGGATAATTCAATTATCCTATCGTTTTTTCAATACCTGAAAGGAGGTTTAATACATGGGAACAAGATATATTGCAGACCAAAATAAGGTAGTTATGCTCTACGAGAGTGGGACTTACGCAAACACTTCCGGAACAGGACAATGGGTTGGAGAAGTTACTGAGAACACATTCACAGACGACGAAGGTTATTTGACAGACATATTTTTAGGAGATAGTTCAAGATCTATTGGTAGATTTGAGCGAGGGCCAAATGATGTGACAGGAACAATAACTTATCATCCAGTTGATATGAATTTAGTAGCACACACAATCGGATCCGTTACAGAAGAATCTGGAGCAACATTTTCACACTTAGCAGTTGAAATTGGCGCAGACAAAGTACAGAATCCATTCACAAGTGGGACAACTAACGACCTTAATACTCCATATAGCTTCACATTAGAAGATTCCAAACAAGCACCAGGAACTGGATTGAATTTTATTCGAACAGCAAAAGGATGCGCAGTTACGTCTCTTACAATCAATGCAGCACAAGGAGAAAAAGTTTCAATCGATGCAAATTGGTTAGGTCAAGGAGTAGATTTTAGTTCAGGAGCGACAACTGCAGTAACAGTAGCTGATCAAGCACCATACTTATGGTCTGATTGTTTATTAACTGTTGCAGGAAGCGATCTCACGAGCTCGAAATCCGTCTCTATTGAAATAAACCAGAACGTGGAAGGTCCACACTATCTTAACGGTTCGAGAGTAATCGGTGAACCTTTCTTTGGAAATAGAGAATACACAACAACTGTGACAGCAGACCTAAAAACTGACATGGCTCAAATGTTGTACAATCAATATTATAAAGGAGGCAGCACTTTGAACTACGTGTTTGATATGAATGCAGACACAACAGGCTCACAACACGCAACATTTACTGTTAGCGGAGCAAGAATCACAGAGATGGAGTTACCTAGTCCAGCAGAAGGCATTAATGAGACAACTTTCACAATGAGCGCAGGAAGTATGGATATGGTCGATTATGTAAATCCAGGATTCATTGGTTCATATAATCCGTTTTAGTTAAACTTAAATAGTTTAGTTAATTAGTTTCCGTAACTAAAAGGAGTATCAAAATGGCATATCTAGAAAAAGACAAGACTTTGATTCTGCGAGACGCAGAAGGTAAACTTTTGCCCGTTGAAGTTGAATTAGAGTATCTTCCAGAGAAACCAACCATTAAAGCTACACCCTTAACAAAGGGAGAACTACAGGAGCTTTATAGATTTCCTGAAAAGGAAGACGAGGTTATAGCGAGACATGTGATAGAACCAACGTACACCGTTGAAGAATATAAGGATCTGAAGATTCCGGTTGCTGGCGCAATCAGGACTGCAATCTTAGCACTTTCAACGGACTCTGAACAAGAGGCGCTTCATAATGCCTCCGTTAGAGCAGTCGTGGATTCTGAAGAAGCAAAAAAAAAAGATATAACTCCGAACAAGAGTTAGTTTTCTTTTTGCATGAGAGGGGATACACCTTCTTCACGATTCCGGAGCTGACCTATCCAGAGATTTACATGTTAGTTACTGAGCACAACGTCCGAGAGAAGCGGAAACAACGAGCGGCGAAGAAAAAGAAAAAATGGTAGGATTTTTAAGTGGAATTGCCGGAGGAGCTACAGTAGCTATTACAATAAAAGCTATTGATCAATTTAGTGGAACCTTCAAGAAAGCAGAAACTACTGCGTCTAAATTTGGGGCAGTAGGAAAGGCAGCCTTGGTAGGATTTACAGTGGCGGCGGTTGCAGCAGGTGTGGCGATAACGAAGTTAGCATCTAGCAGTATTAAAGCAGCTGCAGAGTTCGAACAGACCCAAGTAGCATTTACTACATTGCTTGGATCCGCAGAAGCTGCAGAGGATAAACTAAAAGAGTTATCCGATTTTGCTAAAGCTACCCCATTTACATTACAAGGTGTTGAAAAATCAGCTAGACAGCTATTGGCTGTTGGCTTTGAGGCAGACGAACTTATTCCCACATTAAGAAACGTTGGGGATGTGGCGGCAGGATTAGGGCTAGGCGAGGAAGGGCTACAAAGACTTATTCTAAATCTTGGGCAGGTTAGGACCCAAGGGAAACTAACTGGTCGAGAACTTAGAGACTTTGCCGTAGCAGGTGTTCCGATTCTACAGGTCTTAGCAGACCAAATGGGCGTAACCAAGGAAGCGATTACTGAGATGATTTCTGCAGGGGAGATCACAAGCGAGGCAGTCACTTCGGCATTTAGGGCCATGTCTGAAGAAGGCGGGAAGTTCGAAAACTTAATGGCCAAACAGGCTGATACGGTCTTGGGTAAATTCTCTAATTTAAAGGACACATTATCTTTGATGGGCAGAGAGATTGGGGCTGAATTATTGCCTGTCGTGTCAGATCTAGCAGATACGTTTCTAAATGATGTACTACCAGCCATCAAACCATTAATTCCATTATTCACAGACCTCGTGAAGAAAGCCATGATAGGACTAGCAGATCTATTACCGAAAATACTTCCAACCTTAATGCGGTTAGCAGAGATCTTCTTTAGATTGTTTGATGCATTATCTCCAGTTGTGGATATTATTTTAGACAGCCTTATCCTCGGGCTTGATTTATTTATGGATGTACTTGAACCCTTGTTGCCGATCATCAAATCTCTCGGAGGATTATTGGGAGATATTTTTGAGATACTTCGTCCATTAATTGAGGTGATAGCAAGTGTGACATCGGCTATTCTTACCTTGGCTGGCACAGCAATCGGAAGGATTTTGATTGGGGCTTTAAGATTAGTCGAACCATTATTGACTGCAGTCGCAGATGCCTTATCCTGGATAATCGGATTAATCGGAGACGCAATCAAGTGGATTGGAAGATTCTTCGGGATCATAGACGACGAAAAGCCAACAGAGACCACAGCAAATGCCATATCAACAACACAACAAACTCTTGACGAACAGGCGAATGAATCCACTTCCCAAACAGCAACACCCACACAAGGAGACCGAGCATTGGACCCATCACAAAGAGTCACTAGAGTCAATGAGCCGATCGCACTTAATCCTAGAACCGTCCTTGACCCAATCGCATTAAACGATTTCATCCTTACGTCAAATGGGAAGTTATTACAACCAAGCCCGCAAGACACAATCATCGGAACTAAAGGTGGAATCGGAACCACAATCACGGTCAACATTGAGAGCCTACAGGGGTTGGATCCTGATATGGTGGCGGAGGCATTGGAAACAAAATTAAGTAGGATGATTCGACAATGACTACTTACAAACGATTAGTTATCGCGGGAGTAGATTACAGCGACGACATAGAGCGAATCTTTTTAGAGCGTTCATTAGATGAAAACAATTCCTCGGGATCCTTTACAATTTATGTAAACAATTCATTTGGAAAGAATGCTGGAAAGTTTAATCTAAATGATGAAGTTGTGATTTATGCCGACATAGATGTTAATCCTGCAACCACAAAACTATTCACAGGAGTAATAGAAAAAGTAGACTACCCGGGAAAGAACTCATCAGAAACAATCACTCTAGTCGGTAGAGACTATGAGGCAATCCTTCAAGATAAAACCGTAGAACCTGTGGCTTATAGAAATGTAGAAGTTAGTGAAATTGTTCTAGGAATCATGAACGAAAACATTTCAGAAATTACAACTAATAACGTGAACGTAACCAACACCACAATTGATAGGATTTCCTTTAATCACATTAGTGTTTTTGATGCATTGATAGAGTTGGCCCAGTCTGCTGATTTTTATTTTTATGTGGATGAAGATTTAGACTTACACTTCGAGGAAAAGTCAGTCATCTCCTCTGGAGAAACAATCAACAGCACAAATATTCTAAACGGAAATGTTTCCTTGGACGATAATCAGATTTACAATCGTGTGTGGGTTTATGGAGAGAGAACATTAACCGGGGCAAATGAACAATTTATTGCAGATGGTGTGGGAAGTGTGTTTAACCTTGACGCAAAACCATATCAAACCTCTGTTTTTCAAAACGATAATTTATTAGATTACGGTGGTGTGTTTGAGATCAACGACCCTGCAAATGGTTCGCCTTTACAATACTTGGTTGATTTTGACAAGAGAGACATTATTTTTGTTAGTGGAGTCGCAGCAGGCGATAGTATTCCCATAAGCGGAGACGATATTTCTATCGATTATCAAAGGAGCACGCCAGTTATTTCATTCAAGACAGACGCCGCCAGTATTGGAAGTTATGGCACTAAAGAGAAAATAATGTTTGATAGGTCGATTACATCATTCTCACAGGCAGTAGAGAAAGCAACAACCTTCTTGAATGAAAACAAGGACCCAAAGATAAGCGTGACCGCGCAGTTGAAAGATTTATTACATCTTACTCCGGGAAATACAATCATCGTAGACATCCCCTATAAAGGAATAAGCAATGAAACCTACAGCATTGCGAAGATAAAATATAACTTCCTCAAAGACGAAATGCTCGACGACGGTGTACTGACAGTAAGATTAAACAGGCGTATCGCAGACATCACAGACACTCTAAAAGAAATCATATTACAACAAAGAAAGCTAGCCGGCGCAGACATTGAAACTAATCTAACTAAATTCGAATCAGTAACAACCGACGTAGTAGCAGATTATCACTATGAACTATATGAGATTCCAGGAGCCAAACATCCCTTCAAGTTTCAATCTGAAGGCGCGAACATACTTAATAGCGACATGGCGGTACTTGGACCTTGGGAAAATGGAAGTGTATTGATCACATCGGGAGGTACATTTTAAATGATAACAGACGTAGGCCTTAACCAAATATCAAACGCAATGGGCGGATTAGCAAGCATCCCAACACACATCTCGATCGGAACAGGAAGCTCCACTGTCACAAGCGGAGATACTTCCTTGTTAGCAGAAGTAGAACGAAACGCAATCGGGAACATAGACACTTCTACGCTAAAAAACGTGACATACATTGCAGACTTTAGTGCTAGACAACTTTCTGGATTGACGATTGCCGAATTGGGATTGAATAACATCTCAAGCGGAGCGCCATTAATTGAGAGAGAAGTAATCGGAAGCATCGCTTTTACAGGAGATAGAGAGTTACAGGTACAATTAACACACAGGTACGGAAGATGATAGACTTACTTGACAGACTAAAAAGCCATAAGGTTCTTAGTTATAGTGGAACTCAAGACATTCTACTTGACGCTAGCTTCCATATAGCGGGTGATTTGACTGTTAGTGGGTCGTATCCTTCTGGTGGCGGAACAGGCACGGCAGGCAGTACGTTTATAGGTAGTTTATGGACAACTTCCGAAGCCCAAGGAGATTTAATTTATAGAAACGCAACTGGTTGGACACGA
>Ga0208904_1001268_pt1 | contig 17634 bp, 21 predicted proteins | sample AntAceMetag02UKB_FD_184774 | JGI IMG/M metagenome (GOLD analysis project Ga0208904, IMG submission 184774) | Saline lake microbial communities from Ace Lake, Antarctica - Antarctic Ace Lake Metagenome 02UKB (SPAdes) (version 2) | ecosystem: Environmental > Aquatic > Non-marine Saline and...
AAGCTTCAAGCAAAGTATTTAACCACAATGATTATCCATTTGGTTGTTATTGTAATTCAGGAAATAACGATATAGGTTGTATGTTTCCAGCAGGCAAGAATCCAAATAATCTAAAACTATGGGTATCATCTGGAGCTCAATATCTGTTTGAATTAACAGGAAATCGGGCAGAGATACACAATGTGACCACTCTATACGCGACCACGCCATTTCATTTAGACAATGGGGATAATGTCATACTTAAAGATTTCGTGGTCCAGGGGTGCTCTAAACGCTGTATATATCCAGTTGGTGGGACTGATAATTTACTTGTAGAAGATTTCGAGATTCACGCAGGACATCCAGAACCAGTTTATTGGTATACTGTAAAATCATTAGCACAGAACAATATGGAAAAATCATGTATCAATCCAAATGATGTAACAGGAGTGAATCATATTTATCAAAACGGAGAATGCCATGACGCCTTTAATGGATTGTTCCATGAAACAAGCGCATCAAATCATGGTGCAGGATTTATCTATAAAAATATATTTATCAATAATATATATGACGATGCTATTGAGATCGAACAATATTGCAATAATACATTTTTTCAAAACATCACAACAAATAATAGTTTTGTAGCTTTATCCATTGCACCAACAACTGTAGCTAATTCAGGAGAAACTTGTACTATCAATTATTCTATTCTTAGATCAGATAGAAATATAACTTATCAAGTAGGAACTGAATGGGATGGTGAAGTAATTAAATCAGATAAATGGGGTGCTGCAGTATATAATCATCAAAATATTCTTATCGATCACTGTACATTAATCAATGATGGTGGTATAGCGGTTTTTAGATCTACAAATGATAATACTTTTGTAATGAGAAATACTTCATTTAGAAATAATATTTATGTTTCTGATGGATTAATTTTAACTAATACAGGTAACCATACTAATGTTAGATTCACTTATGCATATTATTATCAACCGACTGGAGATTTCGGAGATGACATTTGTGTTGAAGGAGTTGGTCCAACGTATGCAACATTAGCAGATGCTAAACCTGCATGTGGATCTTGGTTTAGTGAAGATGCATATAATACAATAAATTCACCATTTACAGATTGGCAATCTGATAATCTGGTTCCAACAAATGGTCATGCTGTTTGTACGATGGATTTCACAGGTTCTTATCTTGGAGCTTTGCCTTGTGCATCTGCACAAAATATAACAAATCCATCTATAATATTTAATTCCCCATCGTCTCAAACTTTCGAAAATGAAAATAATGTTTCATTGACTGTAACATGTTCAGATGAATCAGGTATAAAAAAAATATCATTATATGTTAATGGAACATTAAATGTAACTAATACTACGCCAATAAATAATACACCTTGGACATATAAGTTATCAGTAAATTATACTAATTATTCAATGTTTTTTAGATGTTGGGATGGTGAATATTGTTATCAAGAATTTGCTAATGTTTCGACTGTGTGCGGTGGTTTAGATACTGGTACATATTCGTCAACAGGTAATCATACTGATGGTAATTATAGTACATTCATAAATTTATCTGAGGATTATAATTTTAATTATACAATCCCAAATGGTACTATATTGAATTCTTCAAAAATACAGATTAAAATTAATGAAACTTTATATAATTTTACAATTCCATCTGCATGTGGAAATATCGATAATAGTCTTTTATTTAGATATAGACTTGGTGTTAGATATGGACTTGTTGTAGGACATTATTTATTCTGTTCAAAAAATGGAAATTGGACAAATTCAGAGCAAGAAAATATAAATTTTTTTGGGGATAGTAGTGATTTACTAAATTTTTATGAAGAGGCAATGTTTTGGGATATCGAATCAAATTTTAATACAACTGAGACACGTTGGTTTAATTTTAACACTAGTATAACTGATTCATGTATTTATACAGGATCTGGAGATTGGCGGATAGTTGATAATTGTACGTTGTCAGTACCATATCATGTAAGTGGAGCATTTATTATAAATGATCCAACAGTCACAGTTGAGATATTGGCAGACATTATTGCAGAAAGTTGCGCTGTAATTAAAGGTGCCAAACTTACAAATATTCCAGGAGATGGAAATGAATTAGCATGTTAACGGAGGTTTACAATGACAACAACTACAACATATATTCCAAAACAAGATTTAATCACAGGTACAAATCTTTCAGGATCTGATGGAGATAAAAATAGAGCCTTTACACTTACAAATGATAATGCAATAGCTATAGGAATGCAATTTATAATTGATCAGGCAATTCTTCAAGCAGGTGTAGATTTTACATTTAATTCAACAACTAATGCTGTTACATTTTTAAATAAAGTTTGGGATGATCAAGATATCGCTTTAGATTATTTTGTAACAGATTCTGCTACAGTGTTGACTGATGCCTATTGTTCAACATTACAAATTGCCAGAGCATCAGGAATTGGTGTTGAGGTCTTTACAGAAAATTTAGGAACAGGCGATGCTTCAACAAAAAGTTTTGATCTTAAAAATGGAAATGTATTAGCAAGTTCTTATACTGTTTATTATGGGGTTGCAGATAGCAATTCATTTTCTCTTATGACAGAATCAAGCCACTATACCATAAATAAAGATCGTGGACTGATTGAGCTTACAACAGCCGGCTTAACTTTATTATCTACAAAAGTCCTTTATATAGATTATGTATATTCACCACGACATTCAAATACTGTCTTGGCAACATATCTAGCATCTATTGTAGCAGAGGTTGATCGGATTACAGGAAATTATTGGGGAACGCCAGTAACTGCTTATCAATATTTTGATGGATATACTTCAGGTTATCCACAGACAGATAGACCATATGGCGAACAAATTGAAGCGTATCCTGAACTTGATTTGAAATACAAAGGAATAAATTCAATTACATCTATCATAACAATTGACCGTGATGGAAATACCGATCGAACATTAGATAGTACAGAGTATCGACTTGCAACTGAGGATCAAGATAATGATTTTCAAGATTCAAGGTTGCTGGTTAATACAACACTGCCAAATGGAAAAGCAAATATTAAAGTAACATTTATCCATGGATATGATACAGTTCCAATCTTGATTCAAGAACTGGCATCATATGTTGGCGGCATGATGGCGCTTGTCAATATTTCAGGCGGGTCATATAAAGATGTCAGTACATATACTCTTGGAAGAAAAACATTTTCGATTGGACAGATTTATGTTAATGTCAGAGAATCAATTGATCAAATGAATTCCAGGATCAACAGCATAACAAATACAATGGGTGGTAACTTTGATTGCGCCTAATGGAGGTAATTAAAAATGCCTACAGAAAGATCAACAGGAAGCAGAGCTGGAGCGTTCAGAGTCAGCTTTGATGCATATTTAAAAGATTTTGGTACTACTGTAACCATCAGAAAAACAACTGAAACTAAAGATGCAATGAATAGAGTTATATCTACTTCTGTTGCAACATCAACAGCCAATGCAGATATCCAATGGATCTCAAAACAGGATCTTATGCATCTTAATCTTGGTGATGCCAGAGTTGGTGATGGTCAGATTTTTTTCGAATACAATCAAGATATTGATCTGCACGACGAACTTGTTTTTAATAGTGTTAGATACAGAATTGTCGAACAGATTGAAGGTGAAGTTGTCGGAGGAGATGTGACTTATATTGGTTATGTCATACGGAAAAATGATCAAGTTTAAAGTTAATTTGAAAAATCTTGACAAAGGTAAACGGTTAACTAAAGATAAAATTAAAAAAATTCTTATGAGATCGATGTTCAAGATGGAAGAACTTTCAATTAACAAAGCTCCAGTTGATCAGAGTTATCTACGGCAGAATATTACATTGTTTCCACAGATCCTCGCCGCAAAATATTATCTAGTTTCAAAAGCATTATATTCAGCGGCCATGGAATATGGAACACGCCCATATTATGCACCGATAAAACCTCTAGCTGAATGGGCAAAGAGAAAACTTGGTGATGAAAGCCTGGCTTATGCGATACAAGCCAAGATTGCGAGAGAAGGAATTACAGCTCAACCATTTATGAGGCCTTCTTTTCATGAAGTAAGTACATATTGGGTATATGAATTTGCTAAACAAGAGTTCAAAAATAGTAGTATTTAAATAATAGTATACTTGTTATATAAATTATGTCTCAAGAGGGACGTTAAATATTAATAATCCAAGAGGATTCAAATGGCAGAATACTATATTGATCCAGAAGATATTTTATCTGATTTTCTTAGAGTACATCTAACAGATCCAAAAGCTCGTGCCGAAGCAACTGAAACTCAAACATTTACTCCTGGAGCAACTGATACAGAAATAACTTTGGTTGCCCCTACAACCGGCAGCGTTTCCTGTGTAACTGGTGTAACTATTGATGGTGTTTCAACAAGTGCAGCAAAATGGGCAGATTATCATTGGGATTATCAAAATACTATATTAACATTCTTTTCTGCATTTGCTGGTACTGAAACAGTAATTGTGACATATAAATATGGAACAAGTAATTGGATCTTTTCAGATAAGCCAGATGAAGAATTAGGAAATACTTCATTTCCTAGAATATCACTTTTTAATGTTTCTGCTGGTGGAAAAAGGCTTGGGCAATACGATGCGCCTGTTGAAGGATCTCCTATATTGCAGATTGATATTTGGTCAAAGGATGGATATGTTGCAACAATTGATTCTAGAAAATATTCAAATAATTACTTAACAAGATATTTTGGAAATCGAATCACTCGTGCATTTGAAGAAAATGAAGATGATTTATTTCCAGTCTTATATAATTACAGATTAGTTAGTGGTGCGCGAGCCGCGCCATATGCTGAAGAATACCAAGCCTTTCATAGCATTGTAGAAGTCAATGTTAAAGGTTTGAGAATTGGAAGAATCGAGGTATAATAAAAATGGCCACTCAAGAAGGATATTTAGGAATAAGAGAAAGATACATTGCAGTAAAAGAAACAAATTATGGAGTTGCACCATCATATGCAGGAGCATTAGTTCCAGGATATAATATCAAAGTTACCCCTACTTTTACACAAGGGTTTCAAGAGATATTAAATAATGGTGCAGATGTAAGAACCAGAAACAGCCAGTCGGCTGGTCCACTTGGATTAGTATATAACATGGAATACAATCCAGCAAACTGGGGAAGATTGAAATATGTCTTTGACATTGATTCAGAGACTGGTTCTGATCCATACACTCATACTTTATCTGTTGGCAATACATTATATTCATTCTCTGCAGAATGGGCTCTAAGGCATGGCTCTGATCCAATGATATGGCAGATCTATGGTAATGTAATCAGTTCATTCACAGTTGATTTTCAAAAAGCATCTGGCGAAGGAAATGACGGTTTTGTAAAAGTGACAGAAAATATTGTTGCTCAAGATTATGATGATGATCAATCATTGACAGCTGGAAGTTTTACAGTAACAACAGATCCTTTTCAATATAGGCATCATACAGTGACATTGCAAAGTGGAGCAATTGTTCCGATAAATAGTGGCCAACTTGTATTTACGCAAGGAATAAATCCAAATGATTCAAGATATGCAAGCTCTGCATTAGGAAGAACAATAGGAACTCCCATTGCAACTGTTTTCAGAGTATCAGGAAGATTGAATTTAAATCTTTTTGAAACAACATTTCAAGACATGTGGGATGCTGCAGTGGCTTTAACTGGAACAAATACAATTGTGTTCGAACAATCAGCTAGTAATAAAATTACATTTACATTGACTGGTATGTATGTAGAACCTGTTCCAATGTCAGGAACTAATATTGAGGGAATCAATACTGGTGATTTTGTTTTCACAGCAACAGGTGTTACAACCGTTGCAATTGACGCAATTGCAAACTGGTAAGGAGGTAATAAATATGAGTGATTTTTTTATTAATGAAGAGTTGAAAGATCTAAATATTCAAGGAAAGATCTTTAAATATAAACCTGTAACATCAGGTGATGAGCTTGATTGGGCGGTAGATTATATTGAGGATATTGAAGAAACAATAGATGGAAAAAAATTCATTAAGAAAAGAGCTAATCTTGCAAAGCAGGCAATTTGTAAACTTAGGAATATAGTGGCAGTTCCATTTACAACATTGGAATTAGAAAAAGTAACTGGCCTAAAGAAAAAATATTCCGCATATTCAACACATGAAAAAGATTTGCTTTTCAGAAAGATAAATCCTGATATTTATAATCTATTGATTGTAGCAATTGATGGCATAAATTCACAAGCAAAAAAAGATTAGTCAATAGCGTCATTGACAATATAGAAATTGAATTAACAATTGCTGATAGATTATATTTACAAATGGTTCAAGCATGGCGTCGCGGAATATCAACAACAGAATTCCGAAAGTGTTTAACATCAGATTTAAGTTTTATCAATGATTTTGATGAGGCATTAAAAATACGATCTGAAAAAGACGCGCATGATGTAACTGTCAAAGAAGCAATGGAGAAGTTAATGAATAAAAATGGTTGAAGTAGGAGAACTAGAAGTCATAGGCCGTATGGATGATACGGATATTGATAAAGGATTTAATACTATAGGTAATGATTTCAAGAAATTAGAGAATCAAGCTAATCAAACCAATGTCTCGTTTAAAAAAATGGCTGTTACATCAGCTAAAATCGCCGCATCTCTTATAGCAATAGGTGGTGTTGGTGTTGCCGGACTTACTGCTCTAGCCACAAAATCTCCTGTTCTAGCTGGCACAATGGCGAAGATGGAATTGGCTATGCTTAAACTTTCAATGACAATTGGTCGCCAATTAAAACCTGTGTTTGAATATCTTGCAACAGATCTTATTCCATCTGTGAATCGATTTTTTCAAGAGAATGAAGAGATCCTAACAAAACTTGGTGAAACAGCAATCTCAGTTGGTGGATTTATTCAAAATGTTTTAGTTAAAGCATATAAAGATCTTGCAACAGAAGCTAAAGAAGCTCAAAAATATATTGAAACAGGTGGACAAGCTGGCGATCCAGAAATCGATCTTCCAGGTCAAGGTTGGACAAGTGGCGCTGCTGGATTAGGAGCATTAGCAGTAACAAAAAATCCAGTTGCGGCAGCAGCTGTCGCTGCACTTACATATGCCGCTATTGATCAAATGGAAAGAACAACCGAATTTCAAACTAGAGTTGAAGCAGGTGAAAATCCATATCAAGCTATGTCTCGAAGTTATGCACCTGGTTTTATTGGTGATTTTTATGCTTGGATTTTTGGATTATTTGCAGATAATGATCGAAAAAATTCTAGTTTATCTTCAGCAAATGGGGTGAATAGAAGTGGCTAATCTTAAAATAACTGATTATGAAACAGCAGCATCAACATTTACATTTCCTTATAATCCAAATAGTGTTGAGATGGCAACAGCTAAAAATTTTTCTCAAATAAAAATACCATATTTTTTTACAATTTTTGGATTTGGATCTCCAATAAGATCATCTATCTCAATTGGATTGAATGGCCATTTCAGCGGATCTACAAAAAATTCTAATTATAGATCTCTTGTTGCTAAAGTAAATAATCCAATCTTGACAAAATTATATTTTGAAAATTCTTATGATAAATTTTATCTTTGCACAGGATCAAATGTTCAAAAAGTTCCTACAGGAACTAGACCAATGCATATTGATTATGTAGCAAATTTTTTAAGCCCGTTTGGAATTTTGTTTGATGAGACACAAAAATCTGGTCTTGTTAATTCAGCATTAGAGAATGAGGGTGACATGCCAACTCCAATTGAAAAAATAACTGGATCTGTTACAATTGCCACACCGGTAACTATTAAAGATAAAAACGATAATGGATTTACATTTACACCAACTAAAACAGGAACAATGACATACTATTTAGTTAAAATTGTTTCAGAAGATAATATAATTTATCTTACTGAATATATGTATGTTGAAGTTGGTGGAGATGCACAAATAGTAAAAAACGCTAGTACATCAGGTGATCTTATGCTCAAACTTGATTCAGAAGAAAGTATTAATGATATTTTTGCTGCAGGAACAGTGACAGGAATAACTGCAACATTCTATTTTAGAGATGGATGGAGTAGTGATTAAATGACCGGTATATATTCCATTCAAGTCGGTGACGCTGCAGCAAAACAATGGATCCAATTTTCTTATGAGTTTACATTGAATGCAATGAGCAATTGCCAGATTGCACTTGATGGAGTTTCATCTGTATATGCAACTGAATTTGCAGTTGATAAAGAAATTTTAATCTATAAATCTGGTGTATTAAAATTTCGTGGAATTGTTATTGATCATAATAGTCTTTCTGGCGGCGGTATTGTTTTAACTTGCCATGGAAATGAATCAGAATTGACAGATGATAAGGCACCAATGGTAGGCAGTGCTATAGTAAGAGTTTGGACATCGACAAGTGATAATACAATTATTGATACTCTTGTGACAAGCATAGCTGGATGGACTACAAATGTTGCTAATTCAAGTTCAATAACAGTTCCCAGTTTTCGAGTTTCAGCTACTGAAAGTGTTTGGAATACTGTGATCCGTTTAATTGAACAAACAGGTAAAGATATTTTTGTTGATCAAGAAAATAAAGTTATTTATCTTTATGATGAATTGACTAGATCAGATAAGTTTAGTTTTATTGAAGGAAAAAATGCTAAAAATATTAATAGGGCTGAATCAAAATCTAAAGCTGGAAAAGTTATTGTCTATGGAAAAGGAGATGGAGAAAATCAAGTAACAGGAAGTTATGGAGCTAGCACACCTGTTGAAGTTATTATTGATCGTAATATTTTGACAGATGCTGAGGCTGATGATAGAGCTGAATCAGCTTATGATAAATTAAATCCTAATCCAAAACAATATTCTTTAAATCCAATTACATTTCCGGCTGCATTGCGATTAGGTGATGCAGGAACAATTGCAAATAATTCTGGAAACATAAATGAAGAAGTTGATATTGTTCGAATGAAAATAACTGTCGACGGAATTGGAACTGAAAAAGCAGTTATTGAAGTAACTAATCCTGCTTACAGACTTGCTAGTAAAAATAATGCAGAAGAAATAGCAAAATCTGATGCTAATTATAAAGATAGTCAAAGCAGTATGCAAGGATCTGGTAATCTTTCACAGTGGGAAGGTGGAATAAATGGAAATAGTTCAGCTGGTCTTAAAATTAAATTTTATATTGGCGATAAATTTGTAGATGAAGGCGGAACTATGAGAGTTAATTCATTATCTGTTGATTATGATATTGATGAATATAGACGTGGTGTTGGTACTGCTACAGAATCAAATAAATCTCCTGACATTGATTCAGCTACAGCTTCAAGCGATGATAATGAAAGTACAGAACCACTTTCAGGTGAAACAACAACTGCCTCTGGCACGCTTGATGATGCATGGACTACATATTGGGATCTAAATAATATTGGTGTTCATGGTCAGGCAATTATTTTTCATATTCATGTAAAAGTTTATGAGTGGGATTCACCAGGTGGAAATAGTTCGGTCTATGCTAGGATATTACATGTTGACGAAACTGATTATTATCCAAGAACCAATGGGCTTAGACTTTTAAGGGGAATTGACGAATCTACTGAAACTACAGATATATCAGGTCATTGGCATAATCCTGGCTCAAGTGGTCAGTTTATGCTATCTGCTACTTGTGGAACATGGGATTCATGCAATACAGGAACAGATACACAATCGCATGATCATAATGTAACTGTTTATCCAAATCTACAGGGAACTTGTACAATCTATGTTCCTATTGATCCATACCTTCAGGATTTCGATGTTCAAATGGATTCCACAGATTCAAATGGTGGCAATGCATTAGCCTCATGGTTTTTTGCTTATTATGTAATTTCCCAGCACGAGCATGGATCTGGAACATATAAGACTGATGCACATAAACATGATGTTGCTGTAGGAGATGATGTTTCAGATGCTGGATCAGTGAATGCAACGAATGTTGTAGTTTATCTTGAATTTTGGAATACAGCCACAAGTGCTTGGGATACGAAAGTCACTTACACACCGAGTCCGGCAAAAACTCTTGAATTTAATAAAGATATGACGAGCGGTGGAACATACCCAGATGCTGAAGGATGGTGGCGTATCAGAATAAAAACAAATCATGCAGATCCAGATTATATACAAGCTGTTGTCAGTGTTAAGCACGGTATGGATAATTAAAATGGTTGAGTTTGAAGTAATTAATTTGGAAGAGAAAAAAAATAGATTAGTTGTCACTATCAAGATAGCAGATCAAATTCAGTCTTTTGGATTTCCATTATCATTTAAAGATACTCATGCTTTAAGTAAGAGTCCTCAATGGATGCACAAAATTAAAGAGATCCTCGAAAAACATTATGCTCTTAATACAACTCAAAAATCAATCGCTGGTAAAACAAAATTTATTAAAAAGAAATTCAATACAAATAATATATTAGATTTAAGCAATACAGGTTTAGCATTGATCAGACGAGAAGCAGAAAAGAGTTATGATGGGATTTTGCCTGATACTAAATTGAAAGTTGATTATGATAAAATTGAAGAAAAACTAAAATTGAAGAGAGACAAAAGACGGAAAAAATTAAACGATGCAAAAATGAAATTGTTAGTTCAAAATAAAAGCAAGTCTTTAAAACATTGTGAGGGAGATAAATGCAATTTGTAAGAAAAACTAAAGCGGCGCCATATAAAATTGTTCAACACTTCGTGCCTAATGAATTTGAAGAACTTCCAAATGGAGATATCATTGTCAAAGAGACATTGAAACAAGATGTATATCTAACCAGGGAAGAAGCAGTCAAAGCTAAGATAGCAATCGAGGAAAAAATCGGATTTCATGAAGCAGAGATTGGTGAAAAATATATTGAAATAGTAAAGAAATCCATAGTGGATTTAAAAAAATCGAAAGACTCTTATGATGAGATCTTATCAAAGATTAAGAAGGTGTAAAATGCAAGCAGAATTAATGAACATAGTTAAAGATGTCGCCATCATCTTAGGTGCTGGCGTAGTTAGATCAGTTGCCGGATGGCTTCCCAAAGCTATGGCAGACAATAAGATCGTGAAGTTTGAAGTGAAACAACTTGTCCAAACCACAATTAGAATTGGCACAATAGGACTCTTTGGTTACTTTGGATTTGCAATCGCCGGTGTTGAAAATACCGCCGTCGCCGCTGCTGTTGGTGCGTTCTTTGCTGACAAGATCTTCAACGCAATGAAGCAGAAAAAGTAATTTATTTTTTTTCTTTTTCAAAGTCATTACATTTGAAAATAGCGACATATTTGCAAAATTGGCAATTAATTCTTTTCCAACAGGTTTTACATAATTCCGACATCATTTAACTACCTTCTACTCTATTTAATCAGTGCTAGGAATACCAAACATAAGGCAATATAAAAGATGCCTTAGAATGGACTTATGGAGCTTTAAGCCCCTTATCATTCTAATATACTATTCCTTCGGTTTAACTTTAGGTGCTATTATAACTTTTAACCCTATGTTACCATTATTAAATGATACTCTTAAAGGATAATCTGTTTTCATCTCAAAAATAATGTTTCCATGTTTAGCTAATACTGTTACTAACTGAATGTATTCACCAGAATATTTACATTTAATTGGCACACCTACCTCTTCTTTGGTTAATGAATAATCTAATTCAGGGACTTTATTTAATTCATCATTGTCATTAAAAAAAACATCAATTCCAAAATATCCAATAACTAAACTAATCATATGTTCAGTTGAAAATGATATCATTGATACATTAGAACAATCCATAAATCCTACTTCTTGACCAGATTTAATTGCATCTATAATTTTTTTATGTTTCTTTTCAAAGTCTTCCAAAATACCTGTATCATTTATACTATATTCTGGCATTTTGGGAAATTTACTTAAAAATGTTATTACATTTTTTAGTTCTATATTTTTTTCCATTGTTTTTCACCTTTGTTATTTATATTATATATATAGTATACGTTATATATAAAGCTTTCCTTTTTCAAGGTCTATCCTTTATAAAAGATTTAGAATCCGAAAACCTTTATAAATGAACATTTATAAAGGAACTGATTTCTTGATAAAATCAGCATTATGAGAAGAATTAGAATACACATCATATATGAGTTTCCGTTCATCCTTTGTCATATTCCAAAAATCTTTTGATTCAGACATAAGACCTTTATACAAATTTTCAGCAATTGTTATATAACTTCGATTCCAGGTAGACACATATAAAGATCTTTCTTTTTTCTTATGGATCGACATAAAATAACTTATCTGCTTTTCATCATATGTAAGAAAATCAGTGAACGATACAAAAACCTCCTGCAATCTTTGTTCAAGCGTCATTTCTCTTCAACCAGTATTTGCTTTTTGCATGAATCACAGATAAACGTTTTGTGCTCCTTTAGATATATAACACGACCCTGATAACAATATGGGTAAAATCCGCGTCTTGGCATAAGATTAATATAGACAATTGATTATATAAATACTACTTAGATCTAGTTGATTTGTGTTTGATGAATGATACATCAAAAACAGATGTAAATGTTTCAATTTTAGATCCATCAAATACAAGACATGGTTGAAAATTTGATTTAAAGAGTATATAATGATCTTCCCCCTTTGGCGTTTTTGATACAAGCTTGTCATAAAATTTTTGTAATTGATTCCATGATATTCCTTTAAGCCTTTTGCATTCAATAGCAATAAAACCATTGCAAAGCTGTATCTTAATATCAAATTGTCGTTGAAATCCTCGCTCCTTTGTGAGATAGACTTCTTTATATCTTTGTTCAAGGCTTGCTTGACAATCATATTCAAATTGAGATCCTTTTTTCTTAGCAGTGCTTCGTGTTGTCATTTGTGCACCTCATCTAATACCCAAGCATAGCCAGCAATATCAACTCTATTATCTCGCTTTGGTTTATGTTGTTCACGGGCCAATTTTAACGCAAGTAAAATCATGACAATATCGGCAGAAGTAAGATCTTTTTTTATGATGGCTGATGCAATCCTGGCAATGTGTTCATAATTTTTTCTCGGATCTCCATAAGATTGTCGTCTATCGCCTGATGTTATTTTATTGGCTTCTTCAAGTATATTCATTTTTCACCATCACGACAGGTTTTGCATCTGTTTTCTAATTGTTCTTCAAGTGTCTCAACCTTTTCTTGAAGCTTTTGAACCACTTCATGTGCATTTATTGGTATATCACCTTTTTCAAAATTATGGTTTTTGAAGTCATTATATTCTTTTTCTGTTATCATTCTCGATCCTCCCTAAATCTTTCAAATACTGGATGCCGTGGGACATCCTTTGATCCAACTAACATTCCTTTATACTCAATCATACGGCCAATATAATTAGTTCGATATAGCCATACTTCTTCTTTCTCTTTATCAGTCATTGCTAAAGAGACGTTGACTTTATGATGATTATACTCAACAGTGAATGCACAAGCTTTTTGAATCAGAATCCTATCATCCTTTTTCTTAGATGTCACAGAGCGTCCAAGCTCATTAGTTTTCTTTTCAGCATCTGGATTTACCTCTGTTGACTGGATTACACCTATTATATGAGCGTCAAACGTCTCAAAAGGCTTCACCTTGAGCATATATTCTTCTTTTAGTGTACTTCTACCATATTTATATGGTGAGCCTGGATCGCGTAGGATTAGCCCCTCATATCCTTCTTCTAGCTTCTTTTCAAACAATAATTTGATTTCATCTGCTGAATTAACAAATGTTTGTTTAACTGGAACAATTTTGTCATAAAGAAGTAATGATATTCTATTATTTATATATTCAAATTCAACATTTTGTAATAAATCTGAAATGATTTCAAAACAATGAAATTCCATATCATCAACAAGTTTTGCTGTATAATGAGTAACATTAATACATCGTTCATCAGCAGCAATCCCAATTAATTTTTTTATTGTTTTTTCATCAGAAAAATCTTTTGTCATACATGCTCTTGTGATTTCTTGAAAAGTCCTATCATGAGCATATATTTCACCATCATAAATTCTATTTTCTGCTTCTGCAAGTGTAACCATGAATCTAAATTTTTTCTGGAGCTGCTTATTTGGAATTTGTTTCAACGAGCGAGTGACCATCCCAAGTTCTGGATGAAAAAGACATCGAATTCCATCAAGCTTTGTACTTGCAAGTTTTGGGTACTTAATATTTTCTAAATTTACATTTTGGTTACAAGCCAACATAGGGCGAAAGTTTTTCATTTTATATGCCTCCAGGATTTTTTTAAAATTATATGAGAAATTGTTATTCGATTAACATTAAATTCTTTAGCTAATTTATCATAACCATATATTCCTTTTTTATATTTAATTCTAATTAATTTAATATCTTTATTAGTTAATTTTGCCCAAGAACATTCTTCACCAATAATTGGGATTTTATTTCCGAATTTTAATGAATGAATTACATTTTCAGATGCAGTACACCATTCTAGATTTTTATAATGATTATTTAATGGGTTACTATCTTTATGATTAACATAATTCTTCCCAAATAAATATTTTAAAAAATAAATAACTACTAATCTGTGAACTGAATAATGTTTCATACCATTTTTATTATAAAGATTTACTCTTAAATATCCATTAGATTCTAAAACATTTTTTAAAATAATATTTCTATTTTTTGAAAAAATTCTTCCGTAATTAGATATTAAATAATTAGGATAATTTCGGATTTCTGTCCATTTCTCACTCATTTTTAATAAATACCTCCAACTCGTTTTTCAATTTTGTTAAATCTAAATCATCCATTGTTAATTTGTTTTCTTTGGCCTCTTCATATGTGCAATATTTAGCAGTCTTTCCAGCTCTGCCAACTATTTTATTTTTGATTAGAGATATAACTCCAGCCTGATCACCGAAATAACCACGGCTGATTTGAGCTTGGATTTGAGATTCTTTTTTATATACTGCAAATGGCTTGACTTTGAATTCTCTTGCAAGACCTTTGACAGCTTCAGGTTTTGTCAGCCATTCTCCCATTATATTTTTCATTTCTGATTTGGTGAATTTGGCCTGTCTTGTTTTTAAAATCATTGGCTTCAATGTTTCATCAAGAATCTGCTTACCAAGTTTGGTTGCATTGTCCTTGATGACAGGAAGGCCCATGATCTTCAATGTCAATTCTCCATTCTTATCATATAGATAGAGATAATTTTTCTTTTTGCCTTTAAGTTCTTTGACCAATCTTCCTTTGTCATTCTTTAAATTTTTTCCATCTGCACCGACAACAGCCTGAAGACTAAATGGCCACATGACATATTCAAGATAATGTTCAATATCGATATCAAATGTCTCAGCTGGGAATGGTACATTAGTTTTAATTTCTTTAACAATTGTTGCAAGACAATCTTTAACATACCATTTTTCGTCTTCAAATCTATTTTCTGTTGTAACATGCGGAACTTTTGATTTATCATTTAATTTTACAAAGATCGAATCTGTATCACCGGCAATTGTTTCAAACCCAAATTGTTTCATACGTTCTTCAGTATATTTCTGGATTTGTTGGCCCAGCCAGCATGTATCCCAACCTGCATTTGGTGTGTGAACCTGTTCAAAGATTGGAGATCTAAGCACACCATACAATGAATTCAAGAAGATCTTAAGAGTATATATAAGAGGATTTGTTGGGTCTTCTTTCTTAAGCTTAAGCCTAAGTTTGATCTTCTCAACTACATCTTTTGACAATATATGTTGTTCTGAGATATCATAATATCCTTTTACCTGAAAGAGATCATTGCCATGCCAGATATTTTTTTCTCCGCCACCATTTCCCATAGGCCCAACGGTTTCCATTTCTAAATTATTAGGAGTCATTTCAGCAAATAGATTAAACATTGCATCGATGTTTGGATATAGACTTGTAAAATCCAGATACCAAACTTGAGTAGCTTCTTCATATTTTGGATCGATGACATTTCCACCCATTTCTTCTGGTGGGTTTTCAGACTTTTCACCATAAGTGCATTCAACACCCATCTTATGACATGCTGCCTGATATGTCAATGATGCAACTGATGATCTTATCCATGTCAATCGCTTGATATTTCCATCATCAATAAATTCAGTGAATGGCATCCAGAAATCCCACAATTTATCAAACATTTCTTTGGTTACCTTGATATCTCCCTTGAGATATTTAATAATTTCTGCTGTTTCTTCAGTTGACCATGTATTTCTGAGAAAGATCTGATAGTCGATATCTCCTTTCTGTGTATCTAATTCCATAGCTTCAGCCATCATCTTTAGTGAATTTTTCTTAAACTTATATCCCATCAATTTTCCGCGATCTTTAAATGGTAATCCGTCATGCCTTTGATAAGTAGATGCACCAAGAATTACTAAACAATCAACCTGAAGAAATCTTTTCTCAGGCATAAGATCATTATTATACATGATCGGGATATCAAATTCCTCATTATTAAAACCCACAATTGTTCTATGTTGATCAATATATTCTTTGATCAATTCTTGATTTGCCGCATTAACATTGAGTTCTACATACTCATCTAACAAATATGAATACATACCAAGCCATTTGATTTTGGCGAATTTAACATAGTCTTCGAAATTAGTATTGATGTCAATGACATCTCCTTCTGGATACTGTGCACTTGTCTCAATATCTAAAACAAGACATCCTTTTTTAAGCCGGCTTATATCTTTTTTTCTCATTTGATTTTTACCTCGTGTCCCTCATCTTCAAAGGTTTTTATCCTGAGTCTGCTGTGTTCTTTTGTATATTTTCCAATGTCAACAAAATCAATGTATCGAGCTTTTGTTTTTGTTAAACATATTCTTAAGATTCGTCCTATGATTTGTCTGGATTTAACGTCTCCCTTGTTAGCTCCAGCATTTATGATTACATCTAGATCTGGAATATCAAGGCCCTCAGCACCGATTGATGTAGTCATAATTAAAACTTTAAGCTTATTATACCTGAATTTTTCCATGATCTGCTTGCGATTTTGTGCTTGACTATGAATATGATCAGAACCAAAGATTGAAGCTCTTAATGCTTTGCCATGATTTACATGTTTTGTTAAGATCAATATTTTATTCTTTCTAAATGCTTGACACATACTTATTATTAATTTATTTCTTTCGTCATTCTCTTCAACATTAAATTTATAATCTTCTGGGTATTTCTTGCTAAAAAGATCATACCCTTTTAATTTATAAAATGTGATATCAGGTTTCATAAGATAGCCAGCATCAATTAATTCCTTTGTACTTTTTTTATAGACAATTTCACTTAAGATACTATATAATATAGGTGCTTTTCCATCATCACGCGCCACAGTTGCTGTTAATCCTAATCGATATTTTGTATTAGGAATCTTTGCAAAAACCTTTTGAAAAGTTTCAGCGGCTGATTTATGATATTCATCAACACATACAAAATTAACAGTATATAAATAATCTTTAAGATTTGCTAATTTTGAATTGAGTGATTGCACAGTGGCGATAGTTATATCTTTTAAGACAACTTTTCCTTTA
>Ga0208904_1001270_pt1 | contig 17629 bp, 26 predicted proteins | sample AntAceMetag02UKB_FD_184774 | JGI IMG/M metagenome (GOLD analysis project Ga0208904, IMG submission 184774) | Saline lake microbial communities from Ace Lake, Antarctica - Antarctic Ace Lake Metagenome 02UKB (SPAdes) (version 2) | ecosystem: Environmental > Aquatic > Non-marine Saline and...
GACCGAGCTGAGGAGCTACGCGAGAAGTGGGGCGTAACCCCGGGTCAGATGTGGAGGCTGGGCGAGCATCGCATAGTGTGCGGGGATTGCACGGATGCCGCGGTGGTTGAACGGGTGATGGGGGGCGAGAAGGCGGGGGCAGTCGTGACTGATCCGCCGTATGGCGTTGACATTGTGCAGAACAACGCTGTGGGGGGGGGAAACTTAGCTCCTGTCGGGTACTATGCTCCGATTGTTGGCGACGACACAACCGATACAGCGCGGTCCTTCTACGATGCCTGTCTGGAGTATGGACTTGCCGACTTTGTGTTATGGGGGGGGAACTACTTTACAGACTTCCTGCCCGCTCATGCATGCTGGATTGTTTGGGACAAGCGCGTTGATATAGCGAGCAACAACTTCGCGGATTGCGAATTGGCCTGGACATCAAAGGACTCACCGGCCCGCGTGCATCATCAGGTATGGATGGGCATGATAAAGTCCGGGGAGAGTGGAAAGCGACTACACCCAACGCAGAAGCCGATAGAGCTGATTGAGTTCTGTATCGAGCAATTCGACACCGATATTATCCTGGATGGCTTCTCCGGCTCCGGCACCACCATCATCGCCTGCGAGCGACTTGGGCGCAAGTGCCGAGCCGTGGAAATATCTCCTGGATATGTTGCAGTGGCGATTGACCGCTGGGCCGCGATGACCAACGGCACACCGGAGCTGATGGGGTAGATGCACGAATCAACGAAGTTTGACGAAGGGGGCAAGGGTGGCAGGTAAGGAGCGCTATAAGGCGCGGCAATTCATCGACGCAATGCCTAGATCTGGCGCAATCGTTAGCTCGATAGCCAAGGCCGTCGGCTGCACCTGGCACACGGCGCGTAAGTACATTGACAACTACCCGACAGTCCGCGAGGCATACGAGGCAGAGCGTGAGCGCATTCTAGACATCGCGGAAAACGTCATCATCGGCAACATCATGGCGTCGAATCATAAGCAGGCAGAGGCGGTTAAGCGCGGGCCTGACGGCAAGCCTGGAGAGCCTATAATCGTGGACACCGCTGATGTGCGCTGGTATTTGGCGATGAAGGGGCGGGAGCGCGGATATGTCAAGAGTGAGGCGCGCGAGCTGACCGGCAAGGACGGCGGACCTATGGAGATAACGAATGTTGAGCTTACCGATGCTGAGCGAGCGGCAGGCATTGATGCCATTTTTGACGCCGCAAGAGCGCGCAGAGATCGACAGGATGGTGAGGCAGGGATGGCTGCGAATCCATCCAGCGTGCCCGGAACCACATGACAAGCAACGCGGGCTGGTTGAATCTACCGCCATTCGCAAAGTCATTGTCGCCGGTAGACGTGGCGGCAAGACTACCGGCATGGCAATCCTGGCCTCGCGAGGCTTGCAGCGCGGCTGCCGCGTACTCTATGCGGGACCAACTGCAGAGCAGACGGACCGCTTCTGGTATGCGGTGCGGCACTACTATCAAGAGGACGTCGCCGCGGGGCGATTGGTCAAGAGCGAAACCAAGCGCATACTTGAAGAGCCGGGCGTTGATGAGAACGCACCGCGTGTCAGGTGCAAGACGGCGTTCAACGCGGACACCCTGAGAGGCGATTGGGGCAACCTGATTCTGTTGGATGAGTATAGTCTGATGTCGCCGGACGTTGATGAGGTGGTGCTGCCGATGCTCCTAGACCGTGGCGGTGTCATTGTCTATGGCGGCACGCCGAAGCGCAAGAACCACTTTTTCAAGAAGTACGCGCAGGCAATAGCCGACACAACCGGACGCTGGGCGGCGTGGCATTTCACCAGCCATGACAATCCATTCTTGGACGCGGTGACGCTGGCAGAGATAAGCCAGGACTTGACAGAAGACGGCTACAAGCAAGAGATAATGGCCGAGTTCCTGGAGGGTGAGGGCGCTGTATTCCGCAACATCGCGGCGTGCCTACACGCAGACCGGGCACCGGTGACGGGCCATCACAGGGCGCATCGTGTTGTAGCCGGCGTTGATTGGGCCAAACAGGCGGACTACACTTCTATCAGCGTGGTATGCGCTGATTGCCGACAGGAGCTGGCGCTGGACAGGTTCAACCAGATTGACTATGTATTTCAGCGAGGGCGACTCAAGGCACTCGCGGACAAGTGGCACGTTGACGATATTCTCGCAGAGGAAAATGCCATTGGTGTGCCAATAATTGAGCAGCTACAACGCGACGGACTTCCGGTGCGTCCGTTTATGACGACGGCCTCCAGCAAGCCTCCGCTGATCGAGTCGCTGGCCCTGGCCTTCGAGCGCGAGGAAGTGCAGTGGCTGGATAACACAGTAGCGACGATGGAGCTGGAAGCCTATGAGCGGAAGGTGAGCCCAACGACTGGCCGCAGCAGCTACAGCGCACCGGAAGGGCTGCACGATGACACGGTAATCGCGCGGGCGCTGGCGAATCACGCGCGACTGGGGGCGGTGGGTGGGCCATCATTTGTGTACTAGCAGGGGGAATGAATGATTGATCTTGATTTGGTCTACGCGGCATATCAGGCAGAGGAAGAAGAGACGCGCCAGAAGAACATCATCGTGGCCCGTAACTACTATGCCGGCGAGCAGAATACGAAGATGAGCAAGCGCCAGCAGGAGTTCATCGGCTACAACCTTGCCAATGAGCGCTTTGCCATCAACTACTGCGCGCCGGTGGTTGACGCCGTGGTAGAGCGGATGATCGTGTCCGGCTTCCTCAGCGACGATGAGGACTATGCCGCGTGGTGCTGGGACGTCTGGGAGCACAACCGCATGGATGCCAAGCAACGGGACACGCATCAACAGGCGGTGAATGAGGTCGAGGCGTTCGTCGCCGTGGATTGGCCGGAGGGGGACGACATGCCGACCTTCACGCCCTATCCGCGGTACACCGACCGCCAGCTTGACGGTGGCACCGGCTTCGGCTGCAAGGCCCACTACGTCGAGAACGACCCCAATCAGGAGCTGGAGGCCGTCAGCAAGCGGTGGTACGAGACGTACCGTGATGAGAAGAAGCAGACCAAGGTCCGCGAGCGCATGAGCATCTACTTTCCAGACCGTATTGAGCGCTATGTCGCCGTTACCGAGGGCCGCTTGCACAATGCCGGCTGGGAGCCGTTCGCAGACGAAGAGGGCGAAGCGGTTATCCCCCGGGTGACTGCTGCCGGCAAGCCTCTTGGCATCCCCATCGCGCCCATTCGCAAGCCTGGCGCCTTCGAGCTATGGGACGCGATACCGCTGCAGGATCTCATCAACAAGACCGCGCTTGACATTATCGCTACAGCGGATGCGTGCGGGTTTCCTATCCGGCTCACATACAATTGGATGGCTACGACAGACGGCAAGGCGCCCGAGGATGACGGCGGGAACTACCTGACAATGACGCCCGGCGCGTGGGTCGCCGTGCGTCCTGGAGGCGGCGCTGATGCATCAACAGATGTGCTCCCACCTGCTGACCTCATTCCGATGCTGGCGGCGCTGGACTCGTACATCATGAAGCTGGCGCAGGTGACAGACACGCCGGCGGCGCGCTTCCAGATCACCGGGCAGATTGCGGCTGAGGGCACGCTGAAACAGCAGGAGGGCCCGCTACTGGCAAAGGTGCGCGCGTACAAGACGCTGGTCGGCAACGGGTGGGAGAACCTGTTTACCATCACCCGCAACCTGTCCGCTCTGCACGGCAAGACGTTCGCTGATGACGTGACGGTTGAGGCGCAATGGGAGCCGTCAGAGACGCGGGATGACAAGACGCTCGGAGAAACGCTGTTGGCAAAAATGCAGACCGGCGTGCCACGCGAAACGCTGTGGAGCGAGTGGGGCTATGACGCTGATGAGATCGCTAAAATGAAGGCGCAATCCGCTGAGGAGCTGCAGGAGCAGAGCAACATCGGCGGGGCGCTGCTGAGGCAGTTTGAGCAGGGCGGCGTAGTTTGACTTGGGCGCTGATTTCGTGTAAAATGTAGATGTACGGTATCGCAGGCTTTTGAAAGGAGCAAGGCGATGAATGAGACGTTGTTCGATGTGATAGCATCCAGCAAATCAAAATGGCTGGATGCACATCTGAATCTTGTGGAATCAGTTACACTAGAGGGCGCCGGGCTCCACGGGCTAGAGCTAGGCCTCTACCGCATTGCCCTGATGCGAGTGGGGACTGCCCCCAAGCCCAAGCCAGAGCGCCCCTTCCTCTGGGACCCCGTGTGGACTGACGAATACCGCGACTCGGTTGGGGTCGTCAAGCCCAAGCCAGTAGAACCGCCCTCATGGGATGACTTGCCCGACTGGGCAGACTGGAGAGCGCAAGATTATACCGGCGCGTGGTGGGTATATGAGAATAAACCAGCCCAGTTTGACGGCATATTCGGCGTGGTCTCAGGGAAAACCAAGCACCTCCTCAGCCATATGTCCAGCCCCAACTGGCGCGATACGCTCGAACAGCGCCCGGCGCCCGAGCCGCTATGCCCTGTATGCGGGAAGCCCGCGAGCGAACACCCTGACGGGCTATTCTGCTGCGGGCACTGCAAAGGGCGCGCAAAGCACAAGACAAAGCGCGCTGGTAAGTTTGCAGGCTATCATCGCGTCTTCTGCACTGAATGTGGTGCAAGAACGACGTTGTGGAGTGATGGCAGTCTTGCCCGAGCGGCCTGGAACCGGAGGGCGTGATGGAAGAGCCCATAGCCTGGACGATGGACTACGTTACTGGCGAATGGACCGAAGACAGGCAGGTGCCCCAAGTGTGGGCGCGCGTTCCTGGTCATAGCAACACTAGCCATTCTGGAGGTGACGTGATGGCGACAAGGACGGTGACAGCAGATATGCCGACACTGATGGGCAAGTATTTCAGTATCACTCTCAAGGTGAAGCGTAGGCGGCGTGTAAGCATTGGTTTGTGGCTGATACGGATTGGCGCGTGGATGTCTGGGGTTGGCATAGAAGTTGTGGAAGCGCCGTAGCCCATGCCAATCACCCCGCGCATCATCGAAGCCGCCAACCTGTTTCGTGCCCGGCTATTGGCGCGCGAACGCCGTGCTGCGACTTCGCTTGTTCGCTACTACGGCGTCACCTGGCAGCGGCTACAGACCGACATCACGGCGCTATCGACTGAGGTCGAAGCAATGCGGCTCGCCGGTGAGGAAGTGTCACGCGGGCGTATCGCACGGCTTGAGCGACTACGCGCCGTGCAGGCGCAGGTCGAGACTGAGCTGGGCACATTCGCACAATATGCCAGTGAGGACATCACAGCACAGAAGCGTGAGTCGCTGATAGCTGGCGAGCGCGATTCTGCCAACCTGATTCAGTACGCATTTCCGCCCGGTGCTGAGATCGCCATTGACCACTACCGGATGCCGCGGGCAGCGGTGGAGAACCTGGTCGGATTCGTGCAGGACGGCACGCCGCTGCACGATGTCATTGCTGGCTATGTGGGCAGCGCAGCGGACGACTTCGGCGAGACGATGGTCACGGGCCTGACGGCAGGCTGGGGGCCGAAGAAGCTGGCCCAAGAGCTGCGCAGCGCCTACGGGATGGGCTTGACGAAGGCGCTAGAGATAAGCAGAAACGAGAATCTGCGGGCCTACCGCACCGCGTCACTCCAGACGTATAACGCGAATGCCGATGTAGTCAAGGGATGGATTCGTCACTCAGCTAAAGATGACAGGGTATGTTTAGCTTGCATTATGCTCGATGGCAAGCACTACGATCTTGCAACTTATATGGACGATCACAGCGGAGGTCGCTGTACACTTTTGCCAGAGACAAAATCATACGCTGAGCTGGGCATTGACGCGCCTGAGCCGCAGTTCAACGACGAATCAGCGCAGGAGTGGTTTGAGCGCCAGGACGAAGCGACGCAGCGCAAGATGATGGGCACCGGCAAGTATGAGGCGTGGAAGGCGGGCGAGTTCAAGCTAGAGGACATCCCGCACAAGACGACGGATGCGGTGTGGGGCGATAGCTGGACGCCCAAGCCGCTGTACGAGCTGCTGGGCGAGGATGCGCCGGTGGGCACATATGCGGAGTGGGTGGCGGGGAAAGAGGGGGGCGACTGGTTGGACATTATTAGGCAGAATCCAGGTATTGTGCTTGATGAACCAGGTACGTCTGACGCGCAAATGAGAGAATGGCTTCTTGGAGATTTGCCCGCAACTCGCAGGGCAGCAGATGCCAAGAAAGAGATTGTCACGATGTTGTCAGATCGCACGGGTGTTTCGTATGAGGAAGCTAACAAATTTATTCGTCAGTGGGCAGAATCATCCAATGATGCAGATATGAGGTCATTGGCTATACAGGAAGACGCTGCCAAGATGCTGGGGATTGATCTGCCACAGTGGCAGGCAAACAAGCTGGCAGAGTTGCGGGCGGCACAGAATGCTAAGATACAAGCTGAGTTGCTGCACAGGCCGCATTTGAGCGAATCACACAGAGAAGCCATTACCTCTGCTGTTCGCACGGTGAATCCCAAACTCTTCCCATTGATGGATAGTGACAAGCAGCAGCAGCTTTTGAGGACAATGTATGACTATACCCAAGAGCGCTTAGACGCTGAAGGCATTGGCGCAACTATAAGGCTGCGGCGGGGGATGACGGTTCCGAATGCGCTCGTTGATGAGTGGCGTGACCGGTCACCTAACCGAAATCCGATACTTCAAACCGTAGAATATAACGGCAGCGCGATAGAAAGCTGGTCCGTTGACCAAAGTACAGCTCACGACTTTGCATTGACAACAAGCAGAGATGAGACGGGAATCGTATTCGAAATGGACATTCCACGTGAGCGCCTGATTGGAAGTGCGCGATCTGGGTTCGGGTGCCTAGATGAGTTTGAGTTCGTTCATCTAGGTGCATTTGGAGATGAGGAGGCAATCATCGTGGAGATGATACAAAGATGACCAAGAAAACAATCGGCACATTTGACATAAGCAATACGCCAGATCCAGCCGCCAACGAGGACTGGATCAAGACGCCAAAGAACCGAGCATCAGAAGCAGCGTTGCACGCCGGGCTTGCCCGCGACCACGGCATCCAGTTTGAGCCGCTAGACGACACCGAGGACGCCGAATGATTGATAGGGCCCGCTTTGTCACGCTCTACATCGGCAACGATGACGTCGATGTCCACATCCAGCGCATTGGGAGTCACGGACAGCAGCAGGTCGAGCGCTACTCGCTGCATCGTGGTGAGCCAAGCATCGACAGGCTGTGGAGTATCTTGAGTAAGCGCGAATATACCAGCTATCCGGCACAGCAGGGATGGGGAGTCACGCCCGCGAATGGCAGAGCGCACCGGGTGTACACGCTATGACCCGCGCCCAAACGCTGGCGCTGCTCGACATTGTACGCCGCGCGCTGCTGATGATCGTGCGGCACCTGGAGGGGCTGATGGGGGAGCTGAAGGAATGAGTGACGTCTATGAGTACATCATCGACTCGATAAGGGCACAACAGAAGTTCGCTCTACTGGCGACGGCCCCAATGATCAGCAGGGCAGAAGCATATCAAGCATATGCCGATGCGCTGCGGCGATCTGTCGCTACGCTCACCGAAACTGAGAAGCGGGCGGCGTTCCTGAATCACGTATTGGAGACGCTAAAAGATGAGTGACGTCGAACGCCTGAATCCTACACACCAATATTGGGCCGTGGGCGGATTCTCCGACTGCCCCGGCATCGTCCACATATCGCCTGAGCCGGATGAACATGAGCATCGCATCCACCCTGACGGCGCGTGCTGGTGCGGCGCGTGGTCAGAGTTCGAGGACGGCTGCGTGCTCGTACACCATCTGAATCTGACCGAGCGGCTATCGCTCATCATGCGGGCATAGCTCTATGAGGGCATTGGTGATTGTGTCGCTACTGCTTGCACCGTTCGTCGCCTTCGACACACCGGCCTGGCGCTATCAAGCCGCGGCAATCGTCGCCGGTGAAGCGCCCGCAGGCTGCGTGGAGTGCTACGAGCTGACAGCGTGCCAGGTGATCCGCGATGCTGAGGCCGGCAATCCCTGGGCAATCGTGACCGCTGGCCCTGGCCGCAGATGGCACGGCAGCCGGACGCCAGGTGATGAGCACTTGCAAGCAGTAGAGCGGATGCTTGCCAGCGGGTGCGTGGAATACCCGCCGTGCAGGTTCTTGGGCAACGAGCGGGATCTGGTCTATTGGCGCCGCGTGTATCCTGAGCTGGTCACTGAGGTGGTCGGCTACTGCAACGAGCATGGCTGCTCGATGTGCGTTGTGCAGGTAGAGGAACCGGCGCCAAAACTGCCAGTTTGCAATGCGGAGCGATATGTGCTATACTAGGAGCGCTTATCAGACGTGGTTGTATTGGCGCCGGCGTGGTGAGAACACGCTGGGTGCTTCCCACGAGAGAAAACAATGAGCCAACGAAAGGACACTCTCAAACCGGGTTCAAATCCCGGGCGCCAATCTACCTAGAGCGATTTGCATTGAAACATTGATCTAACACGCCACGAATAGCAGGGCTGCACTAGTTAGCTAGTCCCGCCCGCATTCTAAGAGTACCGAGCTTCGGCTCCGCGCTCTTTGATTGCGGGCGGTTTTCGTTTCAAGGGATACCGGGCGAGATGCCCACAACACGAAGGAGCCGAGATGGCAGACGCAGACGCAGATCCGAACCCGGGCGAGATGCCCACGACTACGCCAGCGGGTGAGACACCCAAAGGCACGCAGGCGCCCACCATTGAATCGCTACAGGCAGAGCTTGAGGAGGGTCGCGCCGCACTCAAGCGCGTCAACAGCGAATCAGCAGGCAGGCGCAAGAAGCTGGAAGCATTCGAGGAAGCAGAAGAAGCACGCAAGCTCGCGGATATGACGGAGCTGGAGAAGCTGCAAGCGGAATTACAGAGTGAGCGAGATGCTCACGCGGCTGCAGAGCAAGGCGCCCTGCAAGCCAAGATTGCGTATGCGGTAGAACTCGCAGCGGCAAAGGCGAACTTCCACAACCCGGCGGATGCGATGGCATTCCTGGGCGACGCGGAATTCACGCTTGACGATAAGGGCAAGGTCGAAGGCGTTGCCGAAGCACTGGCAAAGCTGGTGAAAGAGAGACCTCACCTGGTCAAGACGCCAGCGCCGAACGATCCTGACGCCCGCAAGCAAAGCGCAACAAAAGAGAAGGTCACGATGTCCGAGCAGGCCGAGATCAACCGGAGCTTCGGCATCCGTGACCCACATGTGAAGTAATGAGGAGCAAACAAGATGGCAAATATTTCGTTTACCGCGTCGGATGTTCGGCCCCTGCCGGGCTATAAGTCGCGGAGAATTGAGAGTGGCGGCACGATCTATACCGGCGAGGGGGTCTATATCGACTCCAGCGGTGAGGGGCAGAGCACCGCCGCCGCTGATTCGCTGACCGCCTGTGCCTACGGCATTTGCGCCGCGGCACAGGTTGACGGCGGAGGGACCGTTGCAGCCGACGGCGTGATGATGGATGTTGTTTACAGCGGGGCAGTGACGGGGTATTCCAGCATGACACCTGGACTGCCCGTTTTCGTCAGTGCGACCGCTGGACTACTCACACAGGACACCCCGGCTGCGGGCTCCTACGTGTTTATGATTGGCATCGCTGAATCGGCCAGCATCATTCTGGTCAATCCGTCTTACGCGACCCCGTTGGTCGTGAAGGCATAGGGGGGCTGAAATGGCTGTTATAGGATTCTCAGACCTCCGCAACAACACACTCCCCGCCCTGTGGGACGCGGATTATTTCAAGCGGCTGGAGCTGCGTGACGGCACCAGCTTCGAGGCTATGGCGCAACGGGCCTCCGCGGCTCTCGCCGGGTTCAATGGCGAGATCCTGAGTATGCCCCACTATTCTGGGATGTTCGCAGTTCAGAACACCCCGGAAATCAAGTACGCCATCGGCACGAGCAATACATGGAAGGTCGCCACGGAGTACGGCGTACCAGATCCGGCGCGCGGCAAGACGGAAGGCCACATGGCCCCCATCGAACCGTATGACTGGTCGCTGGGCTGGACCGAATGGTATCTGCGCGAGCACTACGTCGAGGATCTGGACGCTGACATCCAGTCGATGATCGATAGCGTGCGCAAGCTCTGGCAGCAGAAGCTGCTCACGCGGATGTTCAATGACACCGCCAACACTGTGTCAACCACGGCGCTGGCAGACCTGCCCTTCGCCAACTCTACCAACGACATCAGCACCTATGTTCCGCCCGTCTCACCGGAAGGTGAGGAGTTCGCCAACACCCACGATCACTACCTGGGCTACGGCGTGAGCGGTATCACGCAGAGCACCTTCGACATCAGCGCGGTGGACGTGTGCGTTGAGCACCTGCAGGAGCACGGATACGGAAGCCCCTTCGAGATGATCGTCAGCCGCACCGACATCAGCTCATGGGCAGGCGTGACCGGCTTCAAGCCGCCGAACTGGGCGGGCATCGACTACCACTCTTCGGCTGTTGAACGCTCCGCTTTTGGGGACATTGGCAGCTACATCGGGTCCGTCGAGACCAAGCGCGGCATGGTGAAAATGTGGGAGACGCCGCGAGTACCGACCACGTTCGCTGCGTTGTACAAGACGAATGAGCCGGGCGTCGAGGGCGGGGTTGGCGCTCCGTTGCGCGTGCGTATTGACGATATGTACGGTTACGGATTCGGGCTGGTTCCAGGCACGTACGTCACCCAACCGACATTCTTGCTCCTGGGCTTCGGAAAGTTCGGCGTTGCCGTGGGCAACAGGCTGAACGGCGTGCTGCTGGATCTGACCAACAGCACCTATACAGCTCCGACGATCAGCTAGAGGACCTTGTGGGTAGGGCGGGCGGAATGGGGGTGATCCCACCGCTGGAAAGCCCGCCTCCTCACGGGACAAGGAGCTACTAATGACAAACTATGGACAATACGATTCAATCCGAGTACGGCACGACTTGCTCGTGGATGGCAATACCGCGCTCGCCGGGACGCTGGCTGTCACCGGGCCAATCGTGGCACAGGGCGGGACTATAACGGCGACACAATCCAATCTCATCTCCAACGTCTCTGTTGCGGCGCCTAACCAATCAGACGGCTCTGCAGCCCTCTTCCAGTGCAACGCATCTGGCACATTCGGTGGATCTACGTCGGGGATCGGCTCTTGGATCAACTTCGGCTCCGCTACCGTAACGGGCGCATACATCGTAGCCGCTCAGTCCAATGGCATCTATGGCACCGCCACGATGACCAACAGCCGCATCATCTTCGGACTGAAGATGGAGGGTATCGTCGTTGGCACTCCTGCGTACTTCTGCCCCTTCTATCTCGGCACAAGCAACCGGGCTATCTCGGCGCTCTTCGACGTGGCTTCCGGACCGGCAATCGGATACGTTACCAGCACGCCAACAGCGGCAGCTAATGGTGCTGTACCACTGTTCGTTGATGCTGGCGGAACTGTTGTGTGGATTCACACCTTCGCTGACAGCACCACCTAATCACACAGGCTTTGGGGGAGCGCCTACAAGCTCCCCCACTCTCGAAAGGAGACTGAGATGAAACTGGCAATTGGTGAACGGATCATTCTGCTGAACCTGCTACCGCCCGAGGGCGACCTGACCACCATCAAGATCGTGCGCAAGCTGCGCGAATCCCTGAGCTTCAACGAGGACGAGCTGGAAGAGTACAATATCCAGGTGCTAGACGGGGGCCAGATTTCGTGGAACTCGACCGCTGAAGCCGAGATCGAGATCAGAGCCAAGGCACGCTCTATGATCGTCCGCGCTCTGCACGAACTTGATGAGAAGGGCAAGGTCTCCGAGCGGCATCTGTCGCTCTTTGAGAAGTTCGAGCTGGGCGAGGATGAAGACGCAGTTCCAATCGCCGAAGCCGCATAAACTGACGTGAAAGGGGGCGCGAGTCCAAGGATCAATATCGTGCTGGGCATGACGCGAAATTTCCTCCTTTCAGCGTGTCGTGTCCAGCACCTAGGAGAGTGAACTATGGCAAATAGCGTTATTGCTATCGACTACGAACTCGCAGACGTGACGCTGGCAATGGACACGGCGCAATATGGCGACGGCGATCTGATGTCTGCGCCGGTGGAAATTCCGAGTATCTGCCTTGGTGGTCGCGGGGTCATTCTGACGAGCTTGTCTGTGACCGACAACGACGATCAAGGCGGCTCTATGGAATTTCTTGTCACCGGCGAGAGCATTTCGATGGGCACGCTGAACGCGGCCTATGCAATCGCGCAGGCCGATTCTGGCGCAATCCAGGCACGCATCCCGATTGCCTCGGGCGACTTCACGGACTATGGCAGCTTCCAGTATGCCCAGTATGGACCAGCTGCAACCGGGCTTGGGCGTGTGCTCAAGGGACGTGCGGGGTCCAGTCTCTGGATCGGGGCCATCAGCCGCGACACGAAGACGCACACGGCATCCGGCGTGACATTGCATATGGGCTTCAAGCGCCCGGCGGGGTGAGTTATGACTGTCACCATCACCTATCTTGGCACGCTGGCAACGGATCTGGACAAGGTGCGCTTCAATCTCAGCGACACAGTTGAGGATGGAAAGTTAGATATGTCTCCACGTTTTGCGGTTCACTATCATGGAGACATTGCTGCTCGTAGTATCGAATCTCGCGGCGATCTTGCTGTTCGTCAAGTGTCCGCTGGCGTGAAGCGCCCGTATCTCAAGAATAGAAGCGTTGGTCTGCTTTGCCATTGGATGCTTTTCTCCAATATCGTTCTTGAGCACATTAACGGAGTGGCGCTGGTTTTCTGTGTGCGAAACCCATTCCAGGTTATCGGCGCGATTGTCGTGTGTGTTCCCGTTCTTGTGATTCACCTCACAGCCCTCTGGGACAAGGCCGTGAAATGCTTCGGCAACAAGCCTATGAAGGGAATATGTGCGCGGCCGGCAATCCCTACTCAAAATCACCGAGGTATATCGCCTCTTCCCTGTATGGGTCTTCAGAATCCTGAACGGTACCGCCCCGCGGCCACCGGCAATCCGTTGCACGCGCCCGCGATCACTTACTTGATAAATGCCTTCATAGCCGACGACAGCATTCCAGTTCTCAGCAAGTTTGGTCATAGTTCGCCTCCTATGAACTATTGTACAGCATAACTTTACATAGTCAAGCGGAAAGGGGATCTATATGGCACTTACCTACACTGACGGAGGCGGGACAGATCTCGATAGGGTGCGCGATGCAATCGTTGACACCGTAGAGAACTCTGGGCCGCGACCAGCGGATGCCAATTACACGGACGCAACCATTGGGGACTGGATCTCACAGGAGGGCACCTGGCAGCGCGCCGTGGCCGCAGGCTTCGAGCGGCTGGCTGCTGAGTGGACGCGCTACCCATCATTCCGCGAAACGCAGGGACTGAGCCTCAATCGCACCGACATCGCGAAAGGCTTTCGGGACTCCGCAGGCGAGTGGCGCGCCAGGTTCGGCGCGGCGATTCCCGTGTATGTAGCCGGGCAGATCACGAAGGACGGCTACTCGGACGACGTTACATCTGACGATATGGACACCACAGGCGAGTATGACACCGAGTTCAAGTATGCGGTACCCGTATAATTCCAAGTCTCTTTGAAAGGGGGACATATGAGTAAGAAAGATAGTACGAGTAAAGGTCTCCGGCTGCTCGTGACCGGTGCGGTGCCCTGGGCCCCGTCGGGGTACGGAAAGCCGTGGACCTATCTATTCCCACGGCTGCATAAGGCCGGGCACACGCTGGCGATGGCGCCGTTCTTCGGCTTCCGTGGTTCCGTGCTGAACTTTGACATCAACGGTGCGCCGGTGAAATTTTATCCGCCGTGCAAGGACCAGTTCTTCAACGACATCATCGGGCATCATGCGGCGGACTTTGAGGCTGACGTAGTGATCACGATGCAGGACGTATGGACGCTCAAGGACTGGGGACAGCAGGACTTCCGTTGGTGCCCCAACTTCCCGGTTGATACAGAGCCGGTGAGCGCGGCAATTCTCAATGCCATAGATGGCTGCCACACACCGCTGGTCAACACGCGCTGGGCGCAGCAGCAGCTCATCGAGAACGGGTGGATGAACGCGCACTACATGCCCTATGGCGTGGATTGTGAGATATTCTCGCCAGGTGACAAGGCTGAGGCCCGCAAGGCCGTCGGCCTACCGCCGGACGTGTTCATCGCCGGGATGGTGGCGGCCAACTCTTCGTTCCCCAGCCGTAAGTCATTCCCCGAGGTCATCGTAGCCTGGGAGCGCTGGCTGGCTGCCGGCAATGACGGAATGCTGTACATCCACGCGACGATCACACCGAAGCGCAACAGCGGCATCCAGTTTGAGCAACTGATTAACACGCTACACATCCCGTGGTCAAGCCTGGACGACCCAGATCCGGAGCGCAAGGCGCGCGCCAAGATCATGTTCCCGCCGCAGTATCGTATGTGGTGCGGCGCGATTGACGATGAAGAGCTGGCGAATATCTATCGCTCGATGGACGTGCTACTCTCGCCTTCGCAGGCTGAGGGATTCGGCATCCCCATCGTGGAAGCGCAGGCGTGCGGCGTGCCGGTAGTGACGCAGAACATCACGTCGATGACTGAGCTGACGTTTGCCGGGCTATGCCTGGAGCCTGCACAGCCGGTCTGGGAAACCGAAGGCGGATGGCGTGGTGTGGCTGACGTTGACAGGATCGTGGAGGCCCTGGACTGGGCCGCTGGCTTGAGTGATGAGGAGCGCGTAGACCTAGCTCTTGTGGCACGCGAGGCATCGCTGGACTTTGACTATGACGTGGAAATTGAGCGCGATTGGGCGCCTCTGCTGGAAGAGCTTGAGGCAGAGCAATGCTGACGCCCTACATGCCGCAGGCAGAGATCGCGATGATGGACATGGTGTTTGCACTCAAGCGCCCGGCACGGGTGCTAGAGTTCGGCGCCGGTGGCTCGACAGTGCGATGGTCTGGGCTGCCGTTTATCGAGCGGTGGGTGACGGTAGAGCACGACCCGGAATGGATGCTGAAAACCGAGGCTGAAGCGCCGCACGCGACGATTCTGTATGCCTCAGAGTTGATTGCTGCTAACTACGTCAACGATATTCCACAACTCTGTGGCGCTGGACCATTTGATCTCATCTTCGTTGACGGTGAGCACCGCGTCGAATGCATCAAGGCGTCACCGCAGTGGCTGGCGCCCGACGGCGTGGTTGTCCTGCACGACGCAATCCGCCTAGAGTACGCGGAGGCGTGGGGCGTCTATCCATATCGTGCAATGCTGACACGCGGAGAGTGCGTTCGTGGCAGGCTGGCCCTGGAGCATGACGGCTGTCGCAACGGCCTGATGGTGATGTGGGGTGGCGGATGAAACTCAACCTTGGAGTAGGGCGCGAGGCCCGCGAGGGCTGGGTGAATGTGGACCGGCAGCAATACCCTGGCGTTGACGTGCTATGGGATCTGGACGCGACGCCCTGGCCCTGGGATTGGCGGGTATTCGATGAGATCCTGGCGCTGGACATCTTCGAGCACCTGATGGATCTGACCGCCACAATGGACGAATGCTGGCGCGTGCTTAAGCCCGGCGGGGAGTTGAGGGTGCGCGGGCCTCGGGCCGGTGGCGTGAATCACTACGCAGACCCAACGCATCGCCGTGGCTTTGCGGATACGTCATTTGACTACTACGCCGCCAACGCGCAGCGCACCGATACCCCGCTCATCTACGGAGCCGGGCGCTGGGAGCTAATACGTGTGATTGGGGAGCCGGGTAGTCCTAACATCGAGTTCCTACTGCGGAGGCTGCCATGACTATCGGCGTCGGCATCCTGGCATTCAACCGCCCGCAATACCTACGCCGTCTGGTAAAGTCGCTTGAGATGCAGACCGACTTGAGCGGGTGCGAGTTCCACTTGCTCTTGGACGGGACAACCAACCAGGCGAGCGGTATCCAGTACGCCCATCAGAAGGACATTGACGCCTGCGAGCGGCTATTTGACCGGGCGAGCTTGCCCAACAAGCACACTCACACGCAAGAGCAGAACGTCGGCATCGGCATCGCCTCTTTGGAGCTGACCGACCTGCTGGCATCGAGCTACGAGCGCATAATGCAGCTAGAGGATGACGTGGTGCTGTCGCCCGACTGGTTCCACTTGGCACGCATTCTCTACGATGAGCTGGGGGAGCACCCGGACGTGTACTCGTTCAATCCTGGCTACCGGCGTTACGGCACGTACGCCGATGACGCCGCCAACCTGGGGCGCATCGCCTACACCTGGAACCATATGTGGTGCGAGTGCTTCACCGCTGAACGCTGGGCGCGCATCCGTGACTACTACATGGAATATCATGCCTACATCGTCAAGGAGGACTACATCGAGCGCATAGATGGTCCGGTGCGTGAGTTCTTCGACGGGCTGGGGATGCGAGACGGGCTGGCCTGCTCACAGGACGGCGGGCGTGAGATGGCGATTGTCCGCAACGGGATGCGCAGAGCGCAGTGCGCCGTCAACCGCGCGCTTGGTATCGGAAAGGAAGGCATCCACTTCACGCCTGCGCTTTACGACGAGATGGGCTTCGCGCAGCAGGTGCCCTTTATGTTCAAGTCGGACGCAGCGCGGGAAGGCTTTGAGTGGGGTGACTGACTATCTCCTGCAGCATGCGTCGGGCGAATATGTGTCATTGCTGCAACTGACGAACCGGCTCCACGGGCGATATGCAGAGCGCCACGGGCTGACGTTCGTAACATCCAACGGGCGCCGTGTCCCAGATTGGCATTTCTACTGGGACAAGATTGATCTACTCGTTGAAATCTTGGAGAGACCGGATACAGGCTTTGTGCTCTGGCTAGACGCGGACGCGGCAGCCTTCGGGCAGCGTGATCCACGCGAGGCCCTGGGCGATGGTGTGCTGGGGATGACTCGTCATCCAGGGCGCTCTACTCCGACGACTGTCAATGCCGGCGTGATGTTTCTGCAAGCCTGCCCGCATGTTGTGGATCTACTACACGAGGCTGTGGCAAGGGGTCCGGGCGTCTGGCCTTGGTACGAACAGCAGATCATAAATGATATGTTGTATGCGCAGGAATGGCAAGAGGGCTTTGTTGAGCTGGGCCACACCTGGAATAGTACGGTGATTCTTGGGCACCCGCTGGAATGTGAGATACGCGCCTGGCACGGCGGAGGCCCGGTAGAATGGCGCCTTAATATGATGCGGACTGAGATTGAGCGGAGGGGACTATGAGCCTGAGCACGCTTGAACTGGCACAACTACGCAGCGATGCGGACGACTACATGCCGGATACCTGCGTCATTTGGACCGTCGCTCGCACCCCTGACGACTACGGGGGCTGGACTGAGGAGTGGACAGACACGTACAAGGCGGTTTCCTGTCGGCTTGCGGCGCTGACGACTACCCGACCCGAGGGCATGGACGGCTCAGAACTGGGCAGCTTCACGCGCTGGCTGTTGGCGGTGCCCTACAATCAGGCGATCGACGCCACAATGCGCGTGGTGCATAGCGGCGTGACGTATGAGATCGAGGCCGTGGATGACCTGCAGAGCCACCGAGCCTCGCGACACGCCTATCTGCGGCTGGTGACATAATGCCAAGCATCACGATTACAGTAGATGACCGCGAGCTTAGGCGGCTCATTGCCAACACCGGCGGGCGCGTGGAAAAGATCATCGCCGACGGTGTG
>Ga0208904_1001273_pt1 | contig 17605 bp, 14 predicted proteins | sample AntAceMetag02UKB_FD_184774 | JGI IMG/M metagenome (GOLD analysis project Ga0208904, IMG submission 184774) | Saline lake microbial communities from Ace Lake, Antarctica - Antarctic Ace Lake Metagenome 02UKB (SPAdes) (version 2) | ecosystem: Environmental > Aquatic > Non-marine Saline and...
CATTACTCTTTGTTTTTACAAGTTTGTTATCTGCTATAACAACAGTTGTATCATTTATATATTTTAAAAACGTAACATATATTATGTTCGGTATATATTCGTTATTAACAGTTGCTACGCATATAGGGTTTGTTTTTTCTATAGCTATTTTCACTTCTTCGGGTATTTTTGTCATAATATATTCCTTTCTTGTTTGATTAGCAGAATGGCTGCCCCGCTTGGACTCGAGGTCTGCAAATTAGAACTGCATGCATTATAACAAGTTACGTCATCAAATGCAAGCTGGTATACAACAAGTATACAATTTCTTGAATCTTTAATCCTGTCCATATCTTAATCCTTTAAATTTCTCCCCTAAGAACTCTGGTCTTAAGTGAGTATATCTTCTAGTCATACTCGGTGTAGTATGCCCTAGGACCTCTTGTATTAGGCGCTCACTATAGCCCTTTACTGTCGCTATTGAGGTAAAACTATGCCTTAACGAATGTATATGCACTCTTGGAAGCCCTGCTCTTTTACAAAAATTAACCAAGGCATCATATATCTGGCGTTGCTTCATGAATTTATTCCTTGAATTTGGAAACAACAAGTCTGATGTACTACATTCTAATCGTTCCTTAATTACTGGCAGGAGCTCATCAGGAAGCGGTACATAACGATTTCTTTTGGTCTTAGGCCTCCATATCACCTTCTTTTTCCATTGCTCATCATAGATAATCTTCTCTCTGATCCAAAGTAATCGCTGCTCTAAGAGCACATCTTTCTTAGTCAATGTCAATGCCTCTCCTAATCTCATGCCGGTATAGGCAAGTGTGGCAAATAACTGATAATACGGTAACCTTATATTAGTCTGCTTTTTTATGTGTTCTAAAAGGATCCTTATCTGATACTCATCTAAATGCTCAGGCACGTAATCGGTTAATTTCTTTTTAGGCAACCTGGAGCCTGATATGGGGTTTTCTCTTATCCATTTATTCTCAAGACAATAATTGAAAAAATTCACCAGTATGTTCCTGTCTGTATTCCAAGAAGAATCAGATATGCCATGCTCCTGCACCCTATAATTAAAGAACTCTACAACTATCTCTCTTGTGATTTCAGCAACCGCTGATATAGGGCGATACCTTAGAAATGACTGTAAAAACCTTATTGCGTTTGCATACTTCTTTCTTGATTTGTGAGTAGTCAATGTCGTAGAGTTTTTGTGCAGCAGATACTTCTCCAAAGCAAGATCTATATCAGCCTGGGAATTAAACCCCTGGCTTCTTTTTAGCTCTCTCTGCCTCTCATAATCTAAAACAAGCCTATCAGCCTCTGCCTTCTTATCAGACAAGTAGACCCATTTTGTCTTTCCATCCTCTGTGGGCCGGATATACCACCCTCTACATTTAGGGCGCCTTATAATTTTAAGCTTTGGTTTCATATGAGAATCTTCTTATTGCTCCCATTCCCTCTAAAGGCTCTCTCTATCTCATCTAAGCTGAATCTCAACTCATTACCTATTTTCAAAAAAGGTATTCGGCACTGAGAAGTCATCTTATAGAGCTTATCTCTTTTAATCTGGTATGTTGTGCATACCTGCTGTGGTGTTAAGTACGTCATTTCAGATCCTCCTGTTCCTTATTGTGTATATATTTATGTTATCAATTGTGAAAAACATAGGCAAAAAAATATCCTGCTTTAAAGCCCTGCTTCCTTAATCCTTCTTTCTAAAAGATCTGCCATATTCTTTGATATCTTGCCTGTCTGTAACCAACGGTGTAATGTAGTCTGCTGGATATCTAAACGAGTCACTAACTCGTGAAGAGTATACTTTTCTTTTAACTGCTTTAGTTTTGATATTGCTTCTTTTTCTGACATCGCACCCTCTTTCCTGTATTCACAAAAGATTATACATTATGTTACACAGTTTGTCAAGAGAAATTTTTAAACTTACTTATTCTGTCGGATTTATCGAAAAAACAATTGCCTATGCCTAATATGCGGCAAAATTAGATCGTGCGCCCCTGTAATCCTATCTTCAAATTTTATCCATATGCAATGCGCTATCCAATCCACAAATTGCAAATTGTATTGCTCATGGCTTTTGCCTGGACTATTAATTATTGTAGTTCTTAAATCAAGCTCAAACCATAATTTAGTTTGCAAATAATCAACTAATGAGTTTCCGCTTTTCACTTTTATGCTTCTTTCATCAGGTATAAATTGAACTTGGTCGCTATGCCTTATATATTCTGGCATCACTAAACCTGCGATATAATTATATAACTTATTAGCATCCGCCCTAATGTGTTCTTGCACATTTTGCTTCTGGACCGTTACAACATCTATTTTTATGTCTCTATATCTTTCTAGTAACTGAACTACTTTTTGACTAAACTCAATCTTTTGGTTACTTGTAGCGTTGGCTGCTTTCTTTTCAGACTGCCATTTATAACGCCTATATAGACTCTGTATGATTCTTTTCGGGCGCCTTATATGTTGGAGTGGTAGGAACATAAAAGCTAATGTTATATACCTGCTTGAGCCTCCTGCTCTATATTGTTCATTAAACGACCACCCCAAATCACCACTTTCGTCAAGAAAAACCTGCATATTGCTCCTATTCTACCTGACACAAAAAACCTGAAGCTGGCGTAGGTACACTACGCTTATGATAGCTCTCAAAGAGAACCGTCACAACACTTCAGGATTTACTTCTGTAATATATGTATTTTAAAGCTTTTCTCATTTAAAGTATACCATTGCAACTAACCAAGCGCAAGGCTTTTGTTAAAATAATTAGTAAATATACTAAATTACCTATTTACTACATTCTGGCGAAATTAATATACGTCTCCCCTTATTGTTCCTGCCAATTCTTCAATATGCCTTTTACATAGGCATAGCATCTTTTTGAATTGCTTACACTCTTTTTATCTACTATGGCAAATGCTTTCTTTACCTGCTCTTCGCCAAAAGAGTCCATCAATGCAATTATCTCCTCTACTACCTGGGGATCATTCTCTTTAAAGACTATTTTAGCATATTCCCTTGCTTTGTTTAGTTTCTCTGCACCATACGATAACTCTAATCTGCCCCATTCCGTTTCTAACCATTCAGGATCATATAAAGGCAAAACTTTATAGGATTTGGCTAATAGGGCCTCATAAGAGCCTTCTTTAGGGCTATCATATGCAACATCAATAAGGTTTACGCTTCTCAGCTCACCCATCCCCTTGCTAATAACCCATTCGCTTACATTGAAACGTCCAGCCAAAACATCCAAGCTGGAGAACCACCAGGGGGCTGAGTTGCTTATGCTGACATATGCTAAATTTATAAGATAACAAAATTTTGCTCTATGCGAAAGTTGTCTATTCCATCCATACTCCCAGTAATTATCCGGTATCTGTAAATACCAGCCTTTCGGCATCGAATAGGGCTTTTTAGGGTTGTCGTAGCTCAATAATGTAATAATGGCATTTTTGTTATGTTCAGGTTCAAATTTTATAAGCTTATAGTCTTTCTCAAGTTTTCTTAAGCTTTTTGTAATTTGTCTTCTATAATCTGTCCTTGCCATAGTATCGTACAATCCTAAAGAAGCTGCTATCTTATCATAATTAAGGCTTATCCTGCCTTCGGGATTACTATCGAACTCCCTTAAAAGCAACAGATACAAATCAAATGCCCTTTCACTCTGCCTTGTCAGCATACGTCCTGCCAGATTAGGGTTCTCTAAGAATTGCCAAGATAGAAAAACCCCGTCTTCTTGAACTGGAATTGCGCCTGTAGCTTTTTCGTCTATTTTTATGGTATTAAAATATTCAATAAGTTCACTTGCTAACCCCTTTGATTTTATTAGTACATTGGTTTCAGCATTCTTTGTAAAAGCGCTTTCACTCCAGTTTGAACTACCTATTATGACAATCGCGCTATCTATAACTATGGCCTTGGCATGTGTATATGTAGTGAGGTTGTCATATTCTACATCTATTCCTGCTTCTTTAAGCACCTTAAAACACCAGGCATTCTTCCCCTTTGCTACCCATTTATATGTATCCTGTCCAGTAACAAAATCAATATTCTGGTCTAAAATAACCTTTAGCTCTACGCCACGTTCCTTAGCGCACATTAACTCTTCAATCAGCTTATAAACCTTGGTGGTTTTATCATAAGGGTGCAAGCTAACCTGATACATTACCACATAAATCGACTCTTTTGACCCTTGTAAGGCCTCTTTAACTGCCGGATAGTATTCCCGTCCGCTTATATCCTTTACCTCTGCCTTATAATTATCCTGTGCGTTAACAGGTGAGAATATCAGAAATGAAAAAATAAGGGGCAACAAAATACTTGCCCCGATTCTTTTTAGTTTAGTTAAGAAGAAGTTCATTTTCAAGCCCCTATTTACCCTCAACCGTATTGAACATGGGTGAATTAAATATCATGTGCCATTAATTATCTACAGGGATTATTTGACCAAATCGCTTAGTTCTTTTAAATTGTTCTTAACTTTTTCTACTAACGCCCCATCAAATTCTTTCCTGTCACTTTCATCATGCGTTCCCTCGTTTAAATACCTCCAAACATTATGATAAGCAGTCTCCAACCCTTCTAGATATTCAAACTTACTGACAATGTCTTTATAGTCGTCTTTTTGAACAAAGCTATCCTTTTCAAGAAAACTCCTTAATCCCTGGACAACTGTCATTAAGTCTGGCGCCTGTTTAGGGTGCCTCATTTTCACAGTCACACCTATATTATAGATCTTGCCTAATTTTATCCATAAACTGGCAGTAATATTTTCTAAGGCCCGTCTACAATTCATTAAACAGTCTCGTTTATTTCCTACATCAAGGGCTAGTTCTGCATTTTTCAAATAATTAAATGTTGTCTCTCCCTTGTCCACCATAATTGAACGCTCATCTAATGGCCGTAAAAAAGTAATGCGCTGAACTAGCTCTGCATATTCCTTGCCTTTGAACTGATTATCCAAATCCTTAATAAATTCTTCAGCATGCGAAGTTAATATAATTTGCTTGTCCTTTATTTTATCATTCTTGAATAATAACTCTCTTACGCCTTCTCTGTGTTCATCATCTATAGCATTAACAGCATCATCAAAAATAACTACACCCTTATTATCTGCGACGTTTTTGGCCAATAAAATAGCGAGTCCTAAACACCTAATATGTCCTTCACTTAAAATATGTAACGCATCAAAAGTTTCTCCCTCCTTGTCGTTGAAGACAATTTTAATCCCACTATCTGAACTTACTGGCATTTCTACAGAACTTAAAAGTTCAAATTCCTTATCATTCGTATTCATCACATTGTAAAATTCTCTTGTGAGCTCATTTAAATCCTCTACTAATTTTAATGGCAACTGCTCATTGTATGTTTTCAGCTTCTGAACAACGGTTTTGTATGCTTTTAAATATTTTATATTTTCTGCTATTTGCAAAGCCTCCGCTTCCACTTCTTTTATTAAAACCTTGTTTTCTTCTTTAAATTTCTCAATTTTTTGATAGGTTTTTTTTATGCGCTCATCGTAAACGTTCTGTCGGGTCTTTATATTTGTAATAACCTTGGTAGCTTCTAATAATTTCCTTTTTTCTACTCCTAGAGATTCTCGTACCTTTTCAATATTATCTATCTTACTATTTTTTTGACAGCCTTCTTTATTAATATAATTTATGCCTCTTTCTCGTTTTTCTATCTGCCTTAAAAAACTTTTCACTTCCCCTATATAGCTTTTATCATTTTCTGGATCCGCAGTTATAATCACCTGCACATCGATACCTAAAGCACGCCCTACCCTATTTGATGTTTCCTCTATTTTTTTTATGCCTTCGACAAAAGCATTTACCCCCTTAAATATGCTTGCCCGCGCGCTATTAAGCTTTTGCTCTAATTCCACAATATACTTTAAGCGATCAATTTCTTTTCGTGCATTGTCATATGGATTAATGCTAGTATTCTCTATAGGGGTATGGCAGGCTGGACATCGATCTTTTGAAACATTCTGCAAATCAATAATTGCTTCATATAACTTTTTATAGGATACCTTGTCACTTTCCTTTTCAATGTCTTGCTTACTACTGATATATTCTTCTATTTGCCTCTCTATAGCGTTACTTTCTCCCTTCAGATCTTCATATTTCTTTATATAATATTTTACTAGTAGCGGTTGACTTAAAATGTTATCGATATCAGCCATCCTACCTAATTTTTCTTTCTTTTTATCACATCCATTGTCTTCTGCATCATCGATACTGTCATTATCGCTTTTCAGCTCTCCGTTGATATAGGTATCTACTTCGCTAAAAGTACCTTTATCAGAAAATTTGCTAACAAAGTCTTTCTTTTCTTTTGCAAGTTTGTCTATTTCATCTTCAGTCTCTTTTATGTTTTTCTCAGCATCAGATATCCCCTGTTTTTTTTGGTCTAATTCTTTCTGCTTTTCTCCTTCAACATCAATATACTTTTCAAAATTATCAGTAAAATGCATGGCAAATCTGTTAAATTCCTCTAAACCGAACAACGCCGATAACAAACTCTGTTGATCTTTTGGCGTGTTTGCAGATATCCTTGCAAAATTGGCAATCCTATTTTTTTCAATGAAACAAAACTCATACATCTCAGAATTTTGCTGAAGATCTATCTCTTCGCCTTCCATATCAATTGCCTTTAGTGCTGGATTATTTCTTTTTTTAGTAATTGCATTTACAATGTACTTGTCTACATCTATTCTCTTAGCGATGGCTTCGTTAATGTAGCCTAACATTGCAAATTCTAATGCATCACAAAAACTAGACTTACCAGATCCGTTTGGACCATATATCAATGTATAACCTTTATCAAACGAAAATGTTTCTTTCTTCCCAAACCCTCTAAAGTGCTCTATCTCCATCTGCTTGATTTTCTTTATTAAAAATGCCTTTTCACTAATATCCTGAACCTTTATATTTATGGTATCCTTTACTATTTTCCCTTTGTTCTTTATTAACTGTGATAATAATTCGGCACGCTTACCTTGGAATGTTCCCACATTAGCAATATCGTCAAAATTATTTCTTATTAAGTTTATTAGCTTTTTGTCATAGGTATTTAGCTGGTCCATATTGAGCGACTTCAAGAAACCTTCAAACAAATTATATATTTTTACATACTTAACCATTCTTCTCTCCATTGAGCGAGCTTTCTTGTTCCTGTACCTCTGGCAGCTCTAACCTCTCTACCTTAGGCAATGTCATGCCTGCTACTCCTTCAATATCACCTTGCATGCCACCAATATTAAGGATAACACGCTCAATTTGTTTTCCCCTTTTTTCCCAAATCTTATTCATAGCACGTTTTTCTCTATCTAAATCTTCTTGCATGGATACAAAGGATTCTACGATAGCTTCTACTCTATTTCTGAACTCCGCACCTGTAAGATAGTTATATACCAGTTCCATTTTTTCTTTTTTCCCAGCCTGCAGCTTCTTTTCTCGTGCTGACTGAATTAAAACTACCCTCAAGGCTAGCGCTAAGCTTTGCGCGGAAGTTATGGAAGCCACCCATACCCCTTCAATTAGACGGAAATGAGTTAAACCTGCTGGAAGTGCCTCAGAGACTATTACCGCGATATCCGCTTTTGCATCTCTTTGATCGTCTTTTAATTTTTGAAGCCATCTATCACTCCAGTTCCTTCCTCTTTTTGTTTCCCATAGGATTTTTCCGCATAATTTGCCTGATTGTGTATTTACTATTTGTATTACATCTGCACCTTTTACTCCTGATGATACGGGTTCAATCTTATCAAAAGAAAATTCTTCCTTTAGCATTTTTTCTATCTCAAGCTCAAGTACTTCACCTTGTATTTTTTGTGAACCTTGTTCTGCCTTACGCTTAAGGTCGTCTATTTGTTTACGCATACCTTCAAGCTGTTTATTCTTTTCCGCGTCTTTGAGGCGGTGTTGATCTTCAAAATTCTTATGCGCTTCCTCTTGAATTTTTGCTTTCTCCCCATCTATCTTTCTAGCCGTTTCTAGCTCCAAAGCCTTTTCCTTATTTTCCAACTCCCTTTGGCGTTTGCGTAATTCTAACTCTTGTTTTTGCCCTTCTATAATTTTTCCATTCTTCTCTTCTACTTGAGTTTTAAGATCTTCCAATTCCAATCTAATTCCTTCTTCAGCCTTTTTCCTTGCTTTTTCTTCAGCTTCTTTACGAACAGCCTCGATTTGTCCAGACATCTCCTTTTCTTTTCTTTCAAGCTTTGTCTGTTCTTCTTTAAGTTTCTTTTGAAGCGCGATATCTTTAGCTTCAGCTTCTTTGAGAGTTTTTTCTTCTAGTTCTTTTATTCGCTTTTGATATTTCTTTGCAGCTTCCACTTCTATATCATGTGATACTGCCTGTGAAAGTTCAAATTCAGCTCCACATTCTGGGCATTTTATTAGTCCTTTATCCATAGTAATCCTCCTTGCCTTAAAAACATCTATTTATTATTTACAATACTGCTTTTTCGAGTCTCTTCTTCCTTTCAATCCAATCCGGCATAACCAGGGCAAGAAAATCATAAAAGCTCTTAGTATGATTTGGATGCTTCATATGGCACAACTCATGCATAATAACATACTCGATGCAATGCGAAGGGGCTTTTACTAATTCCGTATTTAGGGTTACTGTCTCTTTACGCGCACTACAACTGCCCCAGCGTGATTTCATTGTTTTTACCTTCAACTTCGGCTCATTAAACTCGTACTTCTTGAGTCTTTGATATGAAGTTTCAAGCATACGTTGAAACCTATCTTTCGATTTTTCTCTATACCAGTCGTAAAGAAGTTCTTTGTTATGCTTCGCGTTATCCCTTTTTCGAGTATAAAGAAGCAGCTTGCCTTTTGTTAGTAACACTTTGTTTTTCTTGTCACTTTTAACAATAAGCTGATATTGCCTCCCAAGATACATAAAACTCTCCCCAGAAATGTATTCTTTTTTATAAATATTTTTCTGAAATTTCCTAAAAAATTCTAGTTGCTTATTTAACCACTTCCATTTTTGCTTTAAAAATAGATTAATGCGGTTCTCGTCAGCATGGAGTGGGCACTTTAATACGATTCCCATATCAGGCCGAACTGTCAAACTCAGAGTTTTTCGCTCCTGGCGTATGAATTCATATTTAAACCTATGTTGTCCGTAAACAAATTCTTTCATAAAATCAAAATATCTCGTAATTGTTCTCTGCTAATTCCATAGTTTTATTTATAATTTCCTTCATTTCACCATCAGACAATTCGATACTCCGTTCACACTTTATAATATCATATATATAATCATCGATTTTGTTTCTCATTATTCTTTTTACTTCAACATTCTTATGCCAATCAACAATAGTTTCTTTCTCTAAAATAGAATATATATCTTGAACAATTTGCTCAAAATCATCGCTCTTCAACTTATGCGTATCAAAAGAACCCTGTAAATTACGGTAAAATATATCTGCACCTTTCTTTTCCCTAATATTTTCAGGGATGTTGGTATCCCGTTTTTCAACAACACAATCCTTAATATTTTTTAGCTCCTTTAAAGCAGCTATATCGGCCATCTTTTCTTGGCGCATTTTTTCTAAAATCTCATGAATCTTTTCAGAAAACCTCTTGTAAAACTCAGGATCTGAGTTATATTTCTCTGAAATGGTGCGTTCTGTCTGCGCAGCAATAGCTTCTGCTTTTGATTTATCTGATCCTAGGGATCCAATAGCTTTTTCAAACTGCTCACTATCTGTAATGTTTATTTGCTTTGTTAAAAGCTCAACGCCCTGAGCATCCACAAACCTATCAAGTATGCTAATCAACGAACGTTTATACTTAGTTAAATCTACTTTATCTGCATACCGCAAACTTGCAGACTTACGTATTTCAATAAGCTTTTTTATCTCTTTTTTATATACATCTATATGCCTAAACTCATTTACAAAATCCTGCAACGCTAAGCATTCATTAAAGTTCCGTAAAAATATATTAAGCGCTTCATAAAACGCCGCCCGTTTTTGTTCGCCTTCCTCATCATTGTCTCCACCCAAAATAGCCAAATACTCCTCACCATCATTCTTGTTCTTTATTTCTTTAAATAAATCGTGAACCTCAGCATAACTTTGCTCAAGTTCATTAATCTTTTCTTTAACATCAATTAATATACCCTTAACGTCTTCTTCGTCATAATTGCCGAACAATTTCATAGCCGTATCTATGTTTTTAGCATTTTCGGAATAATCTATAATATAACCGGCTGTCTTTGGTAGGTCCCTATTTTCATAAAGCCTGTTCACTCGCGCTATTGCTTGAAGCAAATTATGATCTTTCAAATCCTTAGCCAAATACAACACCGTATTACAGGGTGCATCAAAACCCGTAAGCAGCTTATCAACCACTATTAGTATCTCAACACCATCGCTATTGTACTTAAAACTATCTATTACATCTTTTTCATAAGATTCAAGGCTTCTATATTTTTCTTTCGTTTTCTCTAAATACTCAATAACCTCTTTCTTATGAGTATCATCCTCATCAACAATACCGTTTTCACCAGATATAACAATTGCTGTTTGGATTTTTCCACTAAACTCAAAAGCTCTCTGCATCAATACCGCAGAAAACTTAGAAGGTGCAACTATTTGAGCTTTTAACCCAGTATATTGAAAATTTTGGCAAAAATGTAATTCAATATCTGCAGCAATATCTGCAATACGCTGAGGATTATTTTTAATTATTTTTGTGTTTGCTAATTTCTGCAATTCTTTCTTAGTCTCATCATCTAAATCCTTCATCAGCGCTTCAACCCGCTTATCGATTTGTTCTCTGTTTTCAACTAAATCAACATAGCGCCCTTCATAAATAAGTGGCAGGATAATCTGATCATTTAACGCGTCATCTATTGTGTACTTATCAATATATCCTCCAAACTTCTTCCAGCTTTCGCGATCTTTTTTTAACAATGGCGTTCCCGTAAATCCTATATAACAAGCATTTGGCATTATTCGATTCATTTCTAGGTTGGCTATGCCAGCTTGAGTGCGATGTGCTTCATCAACAAGAACAAATATGTTTTCATCTAAATCCCTAGAGCGTTTATTAGCTGCCGTATCAAATTTATGCACTAGTGTTGTTATAACATTTAAATTACGCTCTTCAATTAGATCAACCAGATTCTGACCACTCGTTGCTCTAACAACATCTTTTTTTAATCCGCAATTCTTAAATGTTTCGGATATTTGCTTATCTAAATCTTTTCTGTCTGTCACGATAATTATGCGTGGATTCAATATATGAGGATTCTCAATCAACGCCTTAACAAACACAACCATCGTCAAAGATTTGCCGCTGCCTTGAGTATGCCACAAAAGACCGCCACGGCGCCTTTCACCTTCTACGCCTTTTTGGCGTTCTTCAATACGCTGCAACATCTTATTAATAGCAAAATACTGCTGATAACGCATAACCTTTTTAACTCCCGCATCATAGAGAATAAAATTCTTAGTTATATCAAGCAATTTTGATGGAACAAGAAGGCATACAATACCCTTATCTTGTTCGGTGGTTAAACGGTCCGTTATTTGAACATGTGACGAGCCCAACTTTAAATCATCGCATATGGTAGAATAAACATCTTTATCTATCGCTTGCGCTATATATGGTTTTGACTTTTCTTCTAGCTCAGCAGAAGAAACACCCTTTTCTTTCCAAGAAGAATAAAATTTATCCTGTGTCATTGTTGTGCCATAGCGCAATGAAGCGACATCTGCCCCAATCAATAGCTGCGGATAAATAAATAATTTAGGGCAATATTCCGCACGTTGGTTACGTATCATTTGAGATATAGCAACATCAACGCCAGCGCTTTCTTTTTTGTTCTCAATAACAACAAAAGGTATGCCATTAACAAAGCAAATAATATCGGGCCTTATATTAGATCTACCGCTTGCAGGATATTCAACGGTCACATGATAAACATTTTTTTCTGGATTCGCAAAATTTATGTATCTAAAACTTTTAGATACATTTTTACCGTCATGAAAAACCCTTATTGTTTTGCCGCCCAAAGTAGGCATTATCATGTGATATACTGTTTTTGAGGTATCAATTAACCCTTCAAAGGGAAGGTTTTCTAATTCGTCTATTGCATCATAAACATTTTTTTCACTAAATTGATACTGTTGACCATGATGCTCATACTCGTTTATGTTCATAAAGGCTTTAGCTGCTATATCTTTAAGAATAAATTTAGAGGCATCTTCACCCCTTTGGCGCATAATCTCTGAAGTGGACAAATAGGCGTAGCCCACATTAACTAAAACCTCAACAAAAGGAAGTTGCGATTGTCTAATTTCATCAAAATCAGCTTGAATATTATTCATGAGTCTTCACTTTTTCAAGTAAGTTACCAGGAGTGCGAATTTCACCAGTTATTAATTTATCCAAAAGATACTTCTTCTGCGCTGCAATAAGACCTCTTTTTTTAACCAACGCATCAATTTCATCATCTGCTTTGGTTAAAATATCCGCTATTGTTTTCTGTTCCTTCAATACGGGGATATTAACTAAAATTTTCTCTAAATCTTTTTTATACACATGTACAACTGATTGCCCTTGACCGACACGCCTTATTTCCTTACGACAACTACCCGCATTTACAGTATAAGCAAGAAAGGTGCTGTCGCAATCCCGAGGAGTAAATACTATAATATCACCACCTGCATAACACTTTTCAACAAACAAATAAACTGCTGATTTACCAATCTCATCTATAGTTTCACCAGACCCAGCAAAAAGAATATCACCCTTAGAAATAAGTTTTGCTCTGCCTGCAACTTCTTCACTTATAAAAGATAGTATTTTTTTAATACAAAAATCATGATCCGTATACAGCTCTCCATATCTAACAGCGTTGCATCCCGTTTTTTTCAAATCATCTTTAGTTATGCCTGCACCTTTGTTAAAAGACCCGATTTTTGCAAGAGGGGTTTTCTTCCACTGGCTAAAAAAACTTTTTAACCGTTTTTTACCAGTCAAAAGTTGTTGCATAAGACCTTTTTTAATACTCTTCTTAATCTTAATCTTACAATCAAGCCCTTTCAAATAGTCATCCCACGCATCAAGTACTGCAACTATACGTTTTTGTTCTGGGATGGGTGGAAAAAGAATATCAACACTTTCAAACAAACCTTTATTAACGATCGGAACCGCTTGAATTCCTGCCATCAGCTTAATCCTTGGAGCTCTCAATAAAAGCTGATTATACAAAAAACCTGTATCTGCTTTTTTTCCTATTACAGAATTAATTTGCTGATTTGTTGCCAAATCACATCCTGCAATACCAATTTTCCCAATAGTTGAACCGATGCATGTAAAAAGGACCGCACCTTTAGGAATCTTTCGGCATTGGTCAAAGCCAGCTTTCGTTAAAGTTTTCACTGTTGCGTTCACATATTTGCTAGTAATATCAGCAGGAGAAACAAAAAGATACCCACCCTTATAATACTCATCAACTTTTGTATTAGGAGTAATCCCTGTTATTACCGTAGCAATACGACCTAACCTTTCATAGCGCCAACCATCAGGAATATTTTTTTGTGTTAATTTATTATTCATGCCCACCAATTAATGGTTTTGCTAATAATTCAACAACTGATTTTGCACTTGGCGCTTGCGAATCCATGGTTTTTGAATATCCAGTTGGCTGAGGGTTAAAAATGCACGATGCCGCATGAGCTAAAATAACATCTCGTGAGTCTCGACTTTGTGCCGCATCTGCTAATACAGTGTATGTTTGCAAAGCAACCTGTCTATGCTTATTAACGATAGTATTGTGTTTATGAGCTAAGAAATTTCTCACACACAAATACAGCATAGATGAAATTACTGCAAATATTAAAGTTTTACTAATCCCTAGCTGTATAGTTTCGTATGTATTGGCAGGTATAATCCATTTATGTAAAAACAAGCTCGCAAAAGCATATACACCCAAAACAACGGACATTATAGCGGTACCAATTAACCACTTTTCTGAATTTTCTTTATGGTCTGTTGCTTCCCTATTGAAAAAACTTGCCTGTTGCGAAACACCTTGCTCACCTGCTGTTTTCTTGATCTCGTCTAAAATAGTTTGCGCATCTTTTTCTTTTAGCTTTAATGACGCTTGCAATCTTTCCGTTTCATCTTTAATAACCTGAACAGCAGCCCGGCCCTCTCTCTCTAATCGCTTAAAATCTACGGACATACTCACAGTATATGCAACATATTGATACAAAGCATTGAATGTTTGCTCATGCATGGCTTCAACTTTTGCAATTATGCTAGTTCTTACTGCCTCAGGATTTGAAATTGATGTTGTAAAATCTAATATTTCTTTAAAAATATTATAATCATTTAGGGCTTGTTGCGAAATCTTGTTAATTGCATTATCTGAAAATTTAGTCAAAAAGTCTAATGACATTTGAAGATAGAACTCTTTAACTTTTTTGGCAGGTTCAATACAGGCATCAAAGCATAACCTTTCTCCCAACTGAGTTTTTCTAGATAATGATTGAACCTTAAAGTCTTGCATTCTTTGGATATTCGCAAGAGCCTCATCCAATTTTTCTTTATCCATTTCATTCCTCCTTTGTTTTAATACCTAAATCGTTTAAATATTGGCCCATTTCTTTCTCAAGCTTCTCAAGCTTTGGCTTAAGATTAGCTAGCTCTTTAAGATTAGCAGATATATCAATCTCTTTCTCCTCTTGAAAGGTATCAACGTATCTTGTAATATTAAGATTAAAATCATTTTCTTCCATCTCACCAAACTTAACCTTACGGGAGAATTTTTCTATATCTTTACGCTTTACATAAGTATTATAAATTTTATTAATATTCTCATCAGTTAATGAATTCTGAGCTTTTCCTGGTTTAAACTCTTTTGATGCTTCGACAAAAAGAACGTCCTTCTTATCTTCATTCTCCGCACCTACTTCACGAGAACGATCTATTACGAGTATAGCCACTGGAATGCCTGTAGTCTGAAACAAACCTGCGGGTAAACCTATGACCGCATCAATTATGTTTTCTTTAATCAAATGCTCGCGAATCTTGCCTTCAGCACCTCCACGAAACAATACACCATGAGGAACAATAACCGCTACACGACCAGTTTTAGGCTTTGCTACCTCTATCATGTGAGACACAAAAGCATAATCACCTTTGTCTTTGGGTGGAACACCCCTAAAAAATCTGTTATATCTATCATGCTCTGCATTTTCAGCACCCCACTTTTTTAAACTAAAAGGTGGATTAGCAACAACAATATCAAACTTCATCAATTTATCATTCTCTGCTAAGAGTGGGTTATTAAGTGTATCGCCCCATTCAAGACGAGCGGAATCTTTCCCATGTAAAAACATATTCATCCTAGCTAACTGATAAGTACTGCCTGTAGATTCCTGTCCATACAGGGCATAATTTTCAGAACCTTGTTTCTCAACTTCTTTGCCTGCCAATAAAAGTAGACCTCCGGAACCGCAAGCAGGATCACATATACGATCACCTTTTTTAGGCTGAGACAACATAGCAACAAGCGTTGCAACTGTTTTTTTAGTAAAAAATTCACCTGCCTTTTTCCCAGCGTCTACTCCAAACTTTTCTATCATATACATGTATGAATTGCCAATAATATCTTCATCTGTATCACTTAAATCTATCTTATAAAAGTCATTGATTAAATGACGCAACATCTTATTGCGCTGATCTTGACGACCAAGAACCGCCTCAGAATTAAAATCCACACTAAAAACACCTTCAAGCTTGCTTCTATTAATATCCTCGATTCTATGCAAGACCTTGTTGATCTCTTCACCAATATTATCCTGTTCATGAATGCTGTAAATATAGTCAAATGATGTTTTAGGGGGCAAATAGAAGCGATCTACTTTCATCTTTTCAGCAATGCGCTTTTCATCATTACCAAAACGTTCTTTATACTTATCGTGTTGTTTTTTTGATAAGTCGCTTAAATACTTAAAAAACAAAATAGCTAAAACATAATCCTTATACACCCCGCCGTCAACAGAGGTGCGCGAAGAATCAGCTGCTGCCCATAAAACACCATTCAAACCATCTTGCGTATATTTTTTATGTGTTACCATAACTATTCCTCCAACATTTGCTTTAATGCTCCGTTAATGATATTCTTTTGGATATCCCGTTTCTTTTTTAATAACTGTTCCTGCTTCTTTATATTACAATAAAGAATTACAAGCTTTTGTTGATCTTTGATCGCAACTAAGGGTATTTTCATATTTTTTAAATCTTTAAGTGCTATAAATTTAATTGCCGCACCTGTCATAAGATTACCAAGTTGCTGCTGCCCGATTGCTGAATTAAAATACAATGCCAAATACTCAGGCATGATTGAATGGCTCTCTTTTATGCGCAATAAGTACACAGAAGAAGACGCCAGAATCTTTTTATTGGAATGCAAAACTGCTGAACGAAAAAATCCACGAGTTGAAATTGCCACATCGCCATCTCTAGCAAATGCCCTAGTGTGCGAAGTGTCGCATTCAGTATTCACCATCAAAGATTCATCGATCATTAAATCATCCTTTATATTCTTAGCCTGCAAAACATATAAGGAACCTCCTGTTTTTTCCTTAACTGCGCTTCGAAAGGTATATCCTGTAATAACATCAGCAATGTCTTTTATTATTTTTTTATTTTGCACACATAGAGTGTACTGCATAATACTGTAGATGTCAAGCATTTTCTTTTGCACACCACACAATACTGCATAATAACGAGATTTCTACCTTATATTCTCAAACAGATTACTGAGCTTTTTTAGCCCAGTTGTATTGAGATATTTTAATCCCTGTAATGTAGCCACTTCTATCTCGTTTCATCCTTACAATCCATGCCTTAGGCAGCCAGATCTTTCTGCCATCAAAATCAATTAAAATAGCTTTCTTGGTTTCTCTAATAAGAGTACAATCTATCCAGATATAGTCATAAAACCCATATAATCGGTTTAGTATAAACTTTAGATTAAACCACAACATCATAAGAGCCCTTTCTCTTTTAAGAAGTCTCTGTCTTTATTGGTCATGCCTTGAAATCTATTACCTACTTTATTGTTTAATCTTTCTTTACTCGTATATAAGGAGTCGTCATTCTGACGATACCTCTGTAGGCAGCTATGACGAGACAGTATCGTCTTTTTGATGACAGGTAGTAAAATAGTTCCAAGCATTGTATATTCTGTTGCCTTAGTTCCTTTGCCGCTACAAAACTTAAGAACTCCTCTTTTCTGAAGGAACTGCCTTGATCTGGCAAGAGTGCTTTGGGATATGTTTAGATGATCCTTAATCTGCTTGTCAAAACAGAAGAAGATGGGTTTTTGGAAGCGGCAATAGAGGCCACGTAGGTATATGTATAAAAGCATAGAAATGCGGCCGATTTCTCTTGTTTTGCAGAGGCTGAAAAAGTCGTTCTCAAGGTATTGGTAGCCTTTCTGTTATGCGACAATTATAATTACCGGTTGGCGACAATTATAATTTCCGATTAATAAGGAAATACTGTACACTATTTACGTTTAACTAAGGGAGGCGTAAATG
>Ga0208904_1001274_pt1 | contig 17602 bp, 41 predicted proteins | sample AntAceMetag02UKB_FD_184774 | JGI IMG/M metagenome (GOLD analysis project Ga0208904, IMG submission 184774) | Saline lake microbial communities from Ace Lake, Antarctica - Antarctic Ace Lake Metagenome 02UKB (SPAdes) (version 2) | ecosystem: Environmental > Aquatic > Non-marine Saline and...
TAGTTAAGAGAGAGAGGGTAAGTGATATCAATGGAAGGTTAGAGGAGATGAGAGATGAGATTTTGGGGGTGTTGGGGTGAAGAGTTATGATAAGAGGGTTCAGGAGGTGGAGAGGATTTTTGGGGGAATTTAAGGAGGAGAGATGAATAAACCAGAGAAAAGAATATTAGAAAAGGGTTCAGTCAATTTACAGTATGATAAAGGATTTAACCATTGTTATGGCGAATGGGAGAGATTTATACCTAGTGCAGATGAAATAGAGGAGATTATTGACCAAGTTTATGATGTAGATAACCGCATACCTAATTGGAGTGTAGTAGCTAAAGCTATAAGCGATAGAATAAGTGGGGTAGAATAATGGACAGATACAACCCTAAAGGACAAGGAATGGAGTTGAGGGTTAAGCATTATGATAAGAGGGGTCAGGAGGTGGAGAGGGAGTTTGGGGGGTAGGGAATGAAACTATTACTCGGTGATTGTATAGAGAAAATGAAAGAGCTACCAGAGAACTCAGTTGATACTATTATCTGCGATCCGCCTTATGGTCTATCGTTTATGGGCAAGAAGTGGGATTATGACGTGCCGAGTGCTGAATTGTGGCAAGAAGCCTTACGAGTCTTGAAACCCGGTGGGACTGCCCTTATCTTCGCAGGTAGTAGAACCCAACACAGAATGGCTTGTAATGTAGAGGACTCAGGGTTTATCCTTAAAGACTGTATGCTTTGGATTTATGGATCGGGCTTCCCGAAAGCTACTGATATTAGTAAGCAGTTGGATAAGGGACACGAGAGAAAGGTTGTTAGAACAATTAAGAAATTACATTATTCTGGAAGTAATTTAGATACTAATGAGGGTTGGGCAAGACCCTCTCATAGAAATCCAGATGGAACAGCCAAGACAACAATGGACATCACCGAACCCTCCACCCCCGAAGCCAAACTCTGGAACGGCTGGAAATCACACGGACTTAAACCTGCATATGAGCCAGTTCTTACCTGTTTTAAGCCCTTGACAATAGAACAATATTTTGGTATGATTATAGAGGATATAACTGAGGAGGTATTATGCCAAAGTTCAAATGTAAAAGATGTGGAAAAGATTTTTTCAGATACCCAAGCCAAGTTAAAAAAGGTTCTGGGACATATTGTAGCAGGGGGTGTCAGAACAAACTTATGGGAGAATTTAAAATATGTGAGATTTGTGGACGAAAGTTCTATGTCCAAAAGTGCCGAGAAAAACAAGAAGCATATAAAGGACGATTCTGCTCAATGCGGTGTAAAGGAAAATGGCAAAGTGGATATAACAAAGAAAATGGAATCTCACCAACATCAAAGGGCGGATACTGGGGAGAAAACAACCCTTGCTGGAGAGGCGGAAAATATATTTGCAAGAATACTGGTTATCTCTACATCCGTCATAACAAAAAGTATATCGGAGAACACCGCCTTGTTATGGAAAAACATCTCGGAAGACCTCTTGAAAAATGCGAGACTGTTCACCATAGAAATGGCAACAAAATTGACAATAGGATTGAGAACCTTGAAATCATCTCTAATTCAAACCACTTCAAAAAACATTGGAAATTTATCCCCTAATTATGAGCCTATCCTAGTTGCTATGAAACCTAATGAGGGATCTTATTCTCAGAACGCTCTTAAGCACGGAGTATCAGGGTTGAATATTGACGGGGGAAGGATTGAGGGGAATTGGAAAACTGTGCCACCAAATAAAGGTGGTCGTAAATCGGGAATAATGGGAGAGAAAGTTGGACACCCAGGGGGTGAATGTCATTCTCAAGGTCGCTTTCCCGCAAATTTAATCTTAGATGAGGAGGCCGGTAAGATGTTGGATGAGCAGAGTGGAGAAATAAAAAGTGGAGCAATAAATGGAATGTATGGACATAAAGAGGGCTTTGTAAGTGGAGCAATACAACAAAATGTAAAAGCAAATAAAGGCGGAGCCTCAAGATTTTTCTATGTAGCCAAAGCCTCAAAGAATGAAAGGAATATGGGGTGTGAGGATAGAGAACCAGTCAAGGTTAGTGATGGTAGGCAAAAGGAAGCAGACAACGCTTACCAACGAGGTAAAACATTAAGACTTAATTCTCATCCAACAGTCAAGCCTATCAAACTTATGGAATATCTTTGCACTCTTACCAAAACACCAACAGGTGGGGTAGTCCTTGACCCGTTTATGGGTTCAGGCACAACAGGAGTAGCCTGTGTAAATACTGATAGAAAATTTATAGGAATAGAAAAAGAGCCTGAGTATATGGAGATAGCTAAGAAACGATTAGAGTATGCTGTCCAGAAAAGAAAGGAGAGGTTGTTTTGAGCCAATCAAAAAAAATGTCCTTCTTAGAATCTTGGGTAAACATCTTTATTGGCTACACCATTAACTTCGTAGCAAATATAGTTATCCTCCCAGCATTTGGGTTTAAGAGCTTGACTTTGAAGAAGAACTTGGTTATAGGGATTATATATACAGGGATTAGTTTGGCTAGGACTTATACGATACGGAGGTGGTTTGATAAAAAAGATGGTGTAAATTTAAGGAGGAAGATATGAAATTAGAAAATCCTACTGTAAAAGATTTAGTTGAGTATTTGTTAAAATTAGAACAATCTAAGTTAATTATAATTTCTGACCCAGATACAGGGTGGGATATAACCAAGATTCATATATCAGAAGATGATGGAAGAATAGAAATGACAGGTCAATATCACGAAATGAAGTACTAAGGAGGAAATCAATGTCAATGAAATTACCAATCACAGCTTTCGGCCCACCAAAACCAGAAAAAGAAATCACCAGATACTTCCTACTCAAGGCAACATACAAGTCAACTAAGAAGAATAATTATGGTGATGGAAGTAAAAGTTCGATAAGAACCTGTCTTAATGATGAGCTACCTTATGCCAACTTTACAGTAGTGGAGATAACTCAAGCTGATAAACTCAATAAAATCAAGTTATTAAACAAGAACAAAACTGTAATAAAATCAAGGGGTTTTTGACTATTAAAAACATATTGAAAATAAATACTTGACAGAGGTTCAACATTATGGTAATATTGAATAAATAGGAGGTAACAAATGTCAACAATAATTTTCACGAGTAAAGAACGAAGAATGATGATAGTGATGAACAAGAAATTATCAGAAGTAGACTTAGCTTCAAAACTAAAAGTCAGTGTAACAACAGTTAGAAGATGGTTAGCTGGAACTACCAGACCACCTTACTCAGCTAAAGTTTTAATATCACTAATCTACCAAGAATATAAGGAGGGAAAGTGAGTAAACATTCAAACGAACAAATAGTAAAGTGGGAAGCATACGAAGAAGTTAGACTTGAAGGTCAGTATAATATGTTCTCACCAAACGCAAGAGACCTTACGGGATTATCTAAAGAAGAATATAGTTATTGCATGGAAAATTACTCTTCCCTTAAAGAACAAGCCATAGCCAAAGCAGAGGAGCAAAATGACAGTTAAACTCAACAGCACAAAAAAAAGCTTCTTGAACCAACTACTAAGAGTTATCTCAGAAATAGATATTAGAAAGGGTGAATTAGTAAATGTTGATTGCAAGAAGTGTGTTATAGAATACACCTTGCCTGAGAATTATGTTGTGGGTACTTTAGATTAAGGAGGTTATGAAAAAACCAGAGAAGAAAACTAAAGACAATCATAACTGTATAGGTTTATGTGAATGTGAAACCTACAACCAAGCAATAGATGATTATGAGGCTTATCATCAAGAAGTAATTGGTAAAATGTACGCTTTAGTTAAAGCTGTATTAGATTGGTGGGAAGAACACCAATATGATACTATAAGTTTTGACGCTGGTGATAACTATACTGATGAATATAATGTTTATGATGGTGAACCAGAGTTTGTCAAAATAGCTAAAAAATTGAGGAGAGTATAATGGACAGAATAATAGGAGCAAGAGCATTATACTTCTAAAAGAATTAAGGAGGTTTTATGAACAATCTTTCTATAATTGATACCCTAAGAAAAGAAGAAGGCTTAGACAAGAACGAACACTCAACATTGGCAAATATAATAGATCGTATTAACAATAATGCAAGTTTACCAGAAGTAGAGGAGGTAAAGTGAGTTATAGTGATTTTGATATAAGTAAGTGGTTTAAAAACTTAATAAAAGAAAAAGAAGATTTACCACTTTGGAAAAAACCTATAAAGAAATGTAGAAATGTTAATAGAGCAACTACTAAAGGGGCTTTTGGTAAATGTAAGGTGTTAAAATCACAGGAGTCAAAATGAAACTAATCAAGAAAATTAAAATCCGTATAAGACAGAAAAAGCTATTCAAAGCATTAAGCCGAGCTGTTGAGCCTAGAGATGTTAGAGAATTAAGTAAATTAGCTGAGTTGATGATATAAAAGGAGGTAATTATGGGAGATACTTATACAGGCGAATGCAAAATATGTGGATTAGAAACAGATTTAATCCTTGGAATGTGCGAAGAGTGTGCTGAGAAAAAGAAAAAATGTCGAAAACATGTATGGTCTGATGAGTTTGTCAAAGTAATTGCTACTCCAAAGTTTTACCCTGGAGCCATTAACTATGTATTCCCTTATCCGATGGCGGTTATGATCTGTATAAAGTGTAGTAAAATAAAAAAAAGATGAGGAGGTAAGATGACAAATGAAGTTGTAACATTAGAGAATAAACCGTTAAGTGTCAACGAAGTAAAAGCACAGATAAACATCATTCAAAAAGTTTTGCAAGGAGTGATGAAAAGGGACGTTCATTATGGAGCTGTTCCGGGGTGTGGGGATAAGCCTACTCTTTTAAAGCCTGGAGCTGAAAAGATTATGGCTACTTTCCGATTATCAGCCGACCCAATTATTGACGACTTATCTACAAATGATGAAATACGCTATCGTGTAACTGTTAGACTAAAATCACTAAATGGTAATTTTGTTGGGTCAGGTATTGGTGAGTGTTCTACTGGTGAAGAAAAGTATAAATGGCGTAAATCTGTTTGTAATGAGGAATTTGAGGAAGCTTCCGAGGATAGACGCAGAGAAAAGTGGCTTAAGGGTTATGGCAATCAAAAGCCTAGACAGCTAAAGCAAATAAGAACACAACCGTCTGACCTTGCTAATACTGTTTTAAAGATGGCAAAGAAAAGGGCATTGGTTGACGCTGTTCTTACTGCTACCGCAGCGAGTGATATATTTGACCAAGACTTAGAGGATCTACCAGAAGAATTACGCCAATCAGAAATAAATGGCAAACCTACACCACAGAAACCACAGCCTAAAGAGCAACCTAAAGAGTTACCCAAAGCAGAACCAATTGAAGAAGACAAGAATTTTGCTAATGAAGTAATGGACGAGCTGGGAGTTGCTGAAACTAAATTTATATCAGTAACCCAGGCACTAGAAGCAATGATTGGAGATACAATCCACATCACAGGAGAAGTTAAAGGTATCTATACTAAGAAAGTTGGAATTAAAAAATCAGACAGGACAAGTTATCTAATTCAAGACGAGTCTACCTCTATGTATGTCGGGATGTGGGGAACTCCTATTGAGGGAATTGATAAAGGTATGACAGCCTATTTTGTTGGTTGTGTAGTGAGTGAGTATCAAGGGAAAAAACAATTTAACGCAGAACAAGTAAGATTATGAATATTCAGCTAAATGAAGAAAAACATGTATATACGGTTGACGGTTCTATATACCCAAGTGTAACCACAATTTTACAATCTGCAGGGTATGTAGATCTTAGCCGTATCCCAAGAGGTATCTTAAACTACAAAAGAGATATTGGTAAAAATGTTCATTTAGCTACACAATATTATGATGAAAGAATACTTGACGAAGATACTGTAGGAGAAGCTGAAAGACCTTACTTTGAAGGGTATAAAAAATTCATCTTAGAAAATCAACCAGAAATAGTAAAGATAGAAGAGCATATTGCCTCAAAGAAATTCTGTTTTGCAGGAACTCCAGACCGTATGTTAATTATCATCAACAAAGGGATATTAGAAATTAAATGCACAGCTATTATAAACCCAAGTGCTAACATCCAAACAATGGCATATAAGCTAGCCTATAACGAACTTTACCCAAAAGACAAAGTTAAAAATAGATGGATACTCCACCTTAAAGGAGATGGGACTTACAATTTATTACCTCGCACAAAGGACGTAGAAGATAAGACGGCTTTTCTTAATGCGTTAGGAGTGCATAACTGGAAGGAGCGTTATTTATGACACAAGAAATTTTGGTACAAGAAAAACAAGTTAAAGAAAGCATTAAGGACTTACCAGCTATGGTTACAGAGATTACTTCGGTTCAAGTTAAAAGTCAAGACGATTATAGTAGAGCTTTTGATCTTACTAAGCAGGTAAAAACTAAAAGTAAAGAGTTAGACGAACTCCGCAAAAGTCTTACTAAACCACTCGATGAAACTAAGAAAAGAATTATGGATATGTTTAGACATCCCCAAGAAAATCTTGCTAAGGCTGAAAAGCACTTAAAAGGAGTTATGATCGACTATACTGATGAACAGGAACGTATAAGAGCTGAAGCAGAACGTAAGTTAAGAGAACAGGCTGAAAAAGAAGCTGAGAAGGAACGTGAAAAGTTAAGGAAAAAAGCCGAAAAGGCGACTGAAAAAGGAAAAACTGAACTAGCCGAAGAACTAAACTCTCAAGTTGAAGAAGTTGCTCCAGTTAATGTAATACTATCCGACACAGCCCCAACTCCGCAGGGTGGTTCTTTTAGAATGAATTATTACGCTGATGAGAAAATTGATATGACATTGTTATCTGACGCTTACAAGTTACCAAATATGAAGGCTATAAATGCTTTCGTAAAAGCCACTAAAGGGCAAGTTCCTATTCCTGGTGTTAAAATAATGTCTGAAAGAATAATGAGTGTGAGGGGGTAATATGGGATTGAAAAAGGATCTTCACGAAATACTTAAATCTATGGAAGGTAGAGTGCTTACTTGTGACCAGCTTGAGATCATATGCAAGAGGCAAGGTAGGAAGTTATCTAATGGTGAGAGGAGATTAAGGCCTTCAGATAGCCCCCAGGTTGAATCTATTAGGAATGGTAAAGGTTATATCGTTGGTTATAGATGGTTAGGAGAGCCTTTAAAAGTAGAAGAACCACCTTTATCATATCCTTCTCAACTAAAGCTAGGGAGTAGATTTTGAAATTCAAGGGCAAGGTTACTAAAGGTTTACTGATCTTGTTTGATAAGAAGCTATTCAACATCTATATCAAGACTTTTGAGGGTAAACATATTGATTTAACTATAAAGAAATCATCTAAGATTAGAAGCATACCAGCCAACTCTCGTCATTGGGCTAGAATGACTTTCGCTGCTAAAATACTAGGAGATAGAACTCCTGAGGAACTTCACTATGACTTTTGTAGTTTATTCCTTACTGACAGAGTTTGCACACCGCCAAGAGTAAGAGGATCATCAGAACTTTCAACTACTGAGTTTTCTATATGGGAACAAGATATTGATAGGATATTGGGAGAACAGGGAATAGTTGTCCCTGAACCGGAGGAAAAATGAAATACATATGTGCTTTGATATTAGCGTTGGTTCTAGCTGTGGTATGTGTTAATTGTTGGGCGAGTACTAACGAGGAAATCGCTCAAGCCATCTGGTCTGCTGAAGGCGGGGAGAAGGCATCTAAACCTTATGGGATATTAAGCGTCCCCTGTGATAGTAAAGAGAGCTGTAAGGTTATATGTTTAAACACAATTAGAAACCAGAGAGTAAGACATTCTGAACATAACTGCGGGTTGAGTTTTTTAGAATGTTTATCGAAAAGATATGCACCGGTAAATTGTGAGAATGACAATGGAACTAATAAATTCTGGCTTCGTAACGTTAAATACTTTTTAGAAAATGAGTAAACTATGCAGGATATGCGGTGGTGAAATGCCTGAAGATAGGAAGGGTTGGGAACAGATTTGTCCTGAGTGTAGGGAAAAGGGGTATAAAGAATTGTATGAGTAAAATTGACGATAAATTACAAGGAATATTATATGATTACACCAATGACTTGGAACACCTTAGAAAACAGGATGAAAGAGTTAGATGTAGGAATAGATATAGGTTAGCAATTGAAGCCCTCTACAAGCCATTAGGGAGATATAAACTTGAGCAAATTGTTTGGAATGAAATCCAATGTGCCATACAAGATTGTCCTGGTCTTAAAGAAGATGCTGATGAGGAGATTGGAGAGATACTTATTGGGGTAGAGGGTAAGATAGCCCAAGCAATCATAAACGCAAGGGGGGAGAGATGAAAGTAAGAGTAGTATTTGAATATGATGAAACAGTTATGGGAGAAAATTGGATGAATATTGATAATCTAAAGTTGCTTTTATACTCACAAGGATTTGCAACAATGGAAAGATTATTTACAGTTGTGTCATATATGGAAGATACACAGAAGTAAAAGGGGTGAAGAAATGAAAGACTATCACAAATTAAGTAAAGAAATCGCTGACTTGGTAAAAGACCCTGACGCTATGAAAGGATTAACTCTCCAGCAATCTCTTAGGAAACTAGGCTATATCAAAGTAAGCGATGAACCTATTGAAGAGCATATAAGAATAGACTTAGAACAGTATGCTAAAGAGAATGGGTATGTAAAGTTGGAGAAAGAGGAGCTTGTAAGACTTATGCACGATACTTACGAAGAACAAGCAAAGATTGTGGGCTGGAAAACTCAAGAAAGCTGTCAAGTTAAGTTTGATGATTTACCAGAAGCAAATAAAAAGGTTATGTATGCTGTAGCAGATGCAATCATAAACGCAGGGGGGGAGAGATGATGGACACAAGTAAAAAATATATTAAGATGTGTGAGAAGGCTGAGGAGATACAGAACTTTAGAATTTATGCAGTAAGAGGTATAATTTTTAAATTTGAAGATGGTGATGTTATCTCTCATAGCAAAACTAGTATTGAAACTTACAAAGAATCTACACCTGACCACGATTGTGATTATACAATAGACGATGAACATATCTGGCTACCTCGCCAAGACCAGTTGCAGGGGATGGTTGAAGGTATAATAAAGCTTAAATTAGAGGCTTATGTATTCCATTGGTCAGGATTAAAAAGGTGGGAATTAGTCCATAGAAAAACTAATGATTATATATTTGGGGCTTCTATGGAACAACTCTGGTTAGCATTTGTGATGAAGGAGAAATATAATAAGAAATGGGATGGTGAAGAGTGGATAGAGGGGATAAAATGAAAATAATCCAAGGTGAAAAAGTTCATATTAAATCATGGTGTGATAATCCAGAAAGTGGAGCAATAGACCAAGCAATAAATTTAGCTAAATTACCATTCGTATTTAAACATGTTGCTTTAATGTCAGATACCCATCAAGGTTATGGTATGCCAATTGGAGGAGTAATTGCTTGTGAAAATATAATTATACCTAATGCGGTAGGAGTAGATATTGGTTGTGGAATGTGTGCTGTTAAAACTTCAATTTTAGCAAAAGATTTAAATACTGAGACACTAAAGAAAATAATGGGAGAAATCAGAAAAGTAATACCAATGGGAAATGATAAAGGCGGAAGCCATGAAGAGCCCCAAGATAAAGATTTAATGCCAACATGTCTTGAAAGACCAGTAGTAAATCAGGAATCTATTATATTACAGCAATTTGATAGAGCTAGACACCAATTAGGAACTCTTGGAGGAGGAAATCATTTTATAGAAATACAAACTGATGGAGAATATGTTTGGATAATGATACATTCTGGAAGTAGAAATTTAGGACATATAGTTGCAACACATTATAATTATTTAGCTAAAGATATTAATGAAAAATATCATTCGTCAGTAAATAAAAGTATGGATTTAGCTTTCTTTCCTTTCCACAGTAAAGAAGGACAGGCTTATTATAAAGAAATGCAATATTGCATGGATTTTGCTTTAAATAATAGGTTACTAATGATGAAAAGAGTTATTAAAGTATTTCAAGATGAATTTAAACTTGATGGTGGTGAAATAGTAGGAAATTATCAATTTAAAGCTCCTAAAGATAATGGTATAATAAATATAGCACACAACTATGCTTCACTAGAAAACCATTTTGGTAGAAATTTAGTTATACATAGAAAAGGAGCTACAAGAGCTTATGAAGGAGAGATTGGAATTATACCTGGTTCACAAGGAACTTCTTCTTATATAGTTAAAGGTAAAGGTAACGTAGATAGTTTTAAATCTTGTTCACATGGAGCGGGTAGAAACATGAGTAGAAGCAAAGCAAGAGCTACTCTAAATTTAGAAGACGAAATTAAGAAAATGGATGATAAAGGCATTATTCACGGAATCAGAACACAAAAAGAATTAGATGAATCATCTAGTGCTTATAAAGATATAAATGTAGTAATGAAAGAACAAAAAGATTTAGTAGATATAGTGGTTAAGTTAGAACCATTAGGCTCTATTAAAGGATAAAAAATAAAGGAGGTAGACGATGAATGAGATGTTACAAGGAAAGTTAAGCGAGATATTAGAACTAGGGAAGAATGGTGTATTAAAAGCGGCCGACATGATTAAAGAACAAATGCCCGATTTGGTAGAGCAAATATTGAAGTATAATTTTATTATTAGTTTAATATTGTTTATAATTGGAATTGGTTGTTTTGTAGTGGTTTATAAATGTGGTAAAAAGATTGTGAAAGTTTTGAAATACGAATCAGAAAGAGAAGATTCTTGTATGAAAGACCAATCAGTAATAACTAACATGGTCTGTGGGGCTTTAATCTTTATTTGCTTAATAGTGGGTTCAATCTTTATCTTTGATTATGCAGGTTGGATTAAAATATTATTTACACCTAAATTATATTTAGTAGAATATCTTAGCCGATTAATAAAATGAAAGTAAAAAATAACGGTTGTTGTGATTTAGAGTATGCTAAGAAACTTAAAGAGTTAGGAGTTAAGCAAGAGAGTTTGTGGTGGTGGGAGTATGATATGAGATATTCTAATTTAAAAAGACGAAAGGATTTTCCTGATAATAGAACTTGGGGATTAAGAGATTTTAAGATTGATGATGATTGTATTTCAGCCTTCACAGTAGCAGAGTTAGGGGAGATGTTGCTTGAAGGTTGTGCTTCTTATAGATTAAGCAATAATAAATATAGTTGTTCTTTAAATGAAGATTGGAATTTTGATATTGATTCTTATGAAAACAAAGAAGAAAAAGACCAGTGGTGGAGTATTAAACATGAGAAAGTTCGTTATGCCGACACCGAAGCCAATGCAAGAGCTGAAATGTTTATATGGTTGATAGAACAAGGAAAATGTTTAAATATTATACAAAAAATAAAAGGAAAGATGCCAAAGGTGGCAATTGGGGGTAAATCATGAATTTTTGGTTTACTGCTGATTGCCATCTATAACTAGGTCATGGAAATATAATAAAATATTGTAATCGCCCATTTAAAGACTCAAATGATATGAATAGCTCTTTAATTAGAAATTGGAATCAAAGAGTAAAACCTGAAGATACAGTATTTCATGTTGGTGATTTTTGTTTTCAAAAAAATAATCAGAGTTTAAAAGCTAAATCTTGGGAAGATAAATTGAATGGTAAGATTATTCATATTAAAGGCAACCATGATAAAAACAACTCAACAAAAACAATTATAGAAAGATTAGTGATTAAATATGGTGGTAAAAGAATAAATCTAGTACACAAACCAGAACATGCAGATATAAACTATGAAATTAACTTTACTGGGCATGTTCATGAAAAATGGAAATTCAAAAGAATTAGAATGGGTGAAGCTTTTACTGATTGCATTAATGTAGGAGTGGATGTTAATAAATTCATGCCAGTATCATTCAATGAAATAATTAGAGAGTATAGTAAATGGCTGAGGAAACAAGAAATTAATATATAATATAAGTAGGAGGAAAACATAATGATATTACCAATTATAACACTATTAGTAATTATTGCTTCTTTTGTGATAGGCTTTAGATGGACTAGAAAAAATGGGGAGGCTGTTGGGCTCTCAATTTGTGTAGGATTAATTTCTACTCTTTTTGGTTTTGCAATTAACGTTGTAATTTGGTTATTAATTGCTTCAGCCCAACCCAATATTGAAGAGACATATTACTATAATATAGTTTCATTAAATAACCAATTAACAACAGAAGGTAATTTTGTTTTAGGTTCAGGAACAATAAAAGGTGTTGAATATTATTTCTACTTTATTAAAAGAGATGATGGAGGATATAAAAGAGATAGTGTAAAAACAAATGAAACAATTATATATGAAGATGACAATGAACTATCAAAATTAAAATGGAAAGAAGTTAGGAATAATATGCCTAAGTGGTTAGGCCCAGATATAGTAGGAATTATTGAAAGAAAAGATTATAAATTGTTTGTTCCTAAAGGTACAATAATTAAAGAATTTACCTTAAGATAGAATTATTATAAATCATTGATGCCAAAAGAGTTATACAAATTAAAGTTATTAAAAAATATAGTAAAAAATGAACGAAGAACAAAAACAAGCATGGTATCATAAAAACATAGATTATAAAGAAAGAGTAATCTATTTTGGACCTTGGCAACCATCAGAAGAAATGGTAGATGAAACTAGAATGTGGGAAATAAACGATTTTTCAATACAAAATTTAATTAAAGGATTATACATATTAGATAAAGAAAAGAAAGCTAATATAACAATAATATGGAATAGCTATGGAGGTTATTGGACATCAGGTATGGCAGTATATGATTTCATAAAAGAAATTAAAAGTTTAGTAATAATGAAATGCTATGGACATGTAAGAAGTATGGGAACAATTATATTACAGTCTTGTAAGAAAAGAATATTATCACCTCATTGTGAATTTATGATACATTATGGAACTGATTCAAGTGAGGAAGTTCATTCAAAAGATTTATTAGCCGGAGCATTAGAAGGAGAAAGATGTAATAAGATAATGGAAAAAATATACTTAGATAGAATAAAAGAAAAGAAACCAAGGTTTACATTAGAAGATTTAAAGAAGTTAATAGCAAATGATAAGTATTTAACCCCTAAACAAGCAATAGATTTAGGGTTAGTTGATGGAGTGATAAAATGAATTGGTTAATATATATATGTGGTGGAGTGATGTTTTTGTTTTTATGTTTTAATTTACATTGTATTTTTTTACGATTAATCTTTTTTAAACGAACAATAACTAAAATTACATTGCGTTTAGAGTATCTCATTGCACCATTACTAGTGTGGATATGGATATGCTGGAGATTCATAAAATGAAAAAGAAAGAGATACTAGAAAAAGCAATTAATGGTGGTTGGGGGATTTTCCCAAACTTATTTGATAATAAAGAAGAAATCTTAGATTTTATGCTTAATGATTATGATGCTCCTTGTATGGGATTAGTAATTTTTGAACACAGTTTTGCTAAAGCTTATTGGGGAGACAAACACTATTATGATAGTGAACAATACAAAATATACGAGTGGCAAGGACAACTACAACAAATGGTATTAGAAGAAGATAGAATTAAATACTTAGAGAAATTCCTATGATAAAAGGAAGAACATTCGTAATAGGAGATATACATGGGGCTTTTAAAGCATTACTTCAATGTTTAGCAAGAAGCTCATTTGACTATAAAAAAGATACTTTAATTGTTATAGGCGATGTAGTAGATGGTTGGCCCGAAGTACCTCAATGCATTAGCAAACTATTAACAGTTAAAAATTTAATTTATGTATGGGGTAATCATGATTGGTGGGTTAATAAATGGTTTAAAACTGGTTGGACACATCCAATTTGGGAAGAACAAGGAGGGAACGCCACAAAAGAAGCATACGTTAAACAAGGAGATTTATTAGTTGCACATAGAGATTTCTTTGATAGAGCAGTTAAGTATTATATAATAGGTAAAAAGTTATTTGTTCATGGAGGATTATACCCAATAAATAAACCAATAGAAAAACAAGAACTAAATGATTTAATGTGGGATAGAGATTTATTTAATGCAGCAAGATTTAAACATTTTAAAAAACCTGATTATAAATATGCAGGTTATGATGATATATTTATAGGACATACTACTACTGAAGGTGTACATGATGGTGAACCTGTTCATGTTTGCAATATTTGGAACATAGACCAAGGAGCAGGTTGGAGTGGTAAATTAACAATAATGGATATTAATACTAAAGAATATTGGCAAAGTGATAATGTATTAAAATTATACACTAATGTAAAAGGAAGATTTTAAATGAATTTAATATATAATATAAACATGAGAAATAAATTTAAATTCGAAGTCGGTGATAGAGTTGAAGATATTATACAAGGAAGAGCTATAATTATTGAAAGTTATATAAAAGATTATTACAGTATGGATTGGGAAAACAGTCCTATAATTTCCGTAGAGATACACAAAGATAATATTTATTGGAAAACCGTTAAAAAAATAGGAGACAAAATGGATTACTTATATATCGATGGAAAGAAAATTGAGTTAAGTGATGAAACAGTTGCTAACTTTAGAAAAGAATTAAATAAAGAAATTCTTGTACCAGATAATATTAAGATAACTAGCGGAGTTGAGTTTGATTCAAAAGGAATTACATTTAATGACGGAAAACAAGAACTCTATTATAGCTATGATGACAATATTTATCTAGTGGATATTCCTGGTACTTTAATATCTTGTAAATTAACTCCTTGTAAAAGAGAAGATTTAAACCCAGGTGATTTAGCATTTAGAAGCGATTTTTCAGACCCCAATTTTAGTAAGTTATCTAAACATTGCATTATCTTAGATAGTTGTAATTATGTATTTACTGATAATAAAGATATATCAATTAACCACCTTATTTGGAAGTACTGGTGGAAAGTAGAAGAAATAAAATGAAAAAATGATTGAAGAAGCCGTAAAAGAATTAGGTAAATAATATATAATAATAATATGATACAATTTTTAGGTAGAAAAAGGAGGGGCAAGATGGTAAAATTAGGTGATAAAGTAAAAGATACAGTAAGTGGATTTGAAGGTGTAGCTGTTTCAAGACATATATATTTACATGGTTGTGAAAGAATTTCAGTTCAACCACCAGTTGATAAGAAGGGAGCATGCCCAGAAGCACAAACATTTGATGAACCACAATTAAAAGTACTAACAAAGAAAGTTGTAAAAATTGGTAATAGAAATGTTGGTGGTTGTGATAAATATATGGACGAAGGAAGATAAAAATAATATATAATATAAGTATGACTAAAAAAACCATTAAAAAATATCTACAAGATGTTATAAAGTTACATAAAAATTATATTTTTGAATTAACTAAGTTAGAACAAAAATTGAATGGAAATATTATTAGTGTAGTGGATACTTTTGTTGAATTTGAGCATGAAGAAGGGTGGTATTCTCTTGATAATAATAAATTAGTTAAACATACTTTCTTAAAGGAGACTAATGGCACATTCAAAAAGAAGACGAACAGAGCACGAAAAAACTAGAAACAGAATAGTTCAATCTAAAAGAGCTGATAAGAAAACAACGCAAAGATTAAATAAAAAAGCAAAATGGGTTAAGAATGAAAAGTACCAAGAAGAACAAAAGAAAAGATTAGAAGATTTAAAGGCACATCCTAAATATCAACAAAATATAGATGACGGAATCTTAGCTAAAAAGAAAGCTAAAGAACAAAAAGATAAAAATAAGAAATGGTTAGCTGAACAAAGACTTAAAAGGAGACATTAGATGGATAAAGCGATTGAGTTACTGGGGGAGAAGAAAGAAGAAACAAAAGATGCTACCGATTATGCAGTAGAAAATCCTTGTAAGGCATTTATAGAAGATAAAGAGGCTATAGGCTCAAACCAAATGCACTCCAAAGCAGTTGAAGTGGTAGTGGGGTTGTTGGAAGATAACGAAGAATTAAAAAATGTTGCTAAGTCAGCTTCGGATATATCTGAGAAACAAATGTATAAGATAGAGGAGTTGTTAAAAGCTTGTAAATATGCTTTAAATGGTTTAAGAAATGCTGGTTGGTTGTATAAGGGGGGTAAGTGATGTTTAAAATGTATGATTGGAAAAGCAAAGAAACAAGATTTGATGCAGTGGAAAGTCAGCTTAATGAATTTAGCCAAGAAGGTTACGAAATATATAATGTCATTAAAAGTATAGTTGACGGCGATATGGCATTTTTTCTAATAATAGCAAGAAAGCCAATAGAGTTAACTATAGAAGATAAAGGAGTGGAAAATGAGTAAAGGCAAATGTAAGTTTTGTGGAATTGAGTTACCAGACAAGGGTAATATTAGGTGCGATACTTGTAATACTGCTTGGGAAGATGGAGCTAAATATGGTGAAGAGAAAATAAGGACATTATTGGCAGTAATGTTTAGACATTTTAAAAACTTGGCAGGTATCCTATGAAAGACATTAACATTGCTTTGAGGGAGATTATAGAAACAGAAGTTAATACTATGGAAACGCACTGTGTTGCAAGAGTAGAAAGGATAAACCAAGCAATCTCCCAAATCAAAGCCTTAGTGATAGAGAGTTTGAAAATAATATATAAACGCAGATACCCTGAATTTGATAGTGCTAATTTAAAAAATGGGCAAATAGCGGTTATGAATTATGTAAAAGAAATGATGGATAAGTGGCAATCATAAACGCAAGGGGGGAGAAGTGAAAAATAAGGGTAATGTTATTTCTACAATTATAGCAGCGTGGTTTGTTTTAACTTGGATAGCAGGTGTTCTGGTCCAAATATGGGGTATATGTAGGTTGATATGGGGTTGATGTGAAGAAGAGAACAAGAAAGAACATCAGAAAAGACTTATGGGATATATGCAAAGTTTTGATAAGACAAAGAGATAAGAACATCTGTCAGATGTGTGGTAAATATGTGGAAGGTTCTAACTGCCATACCTCACACGTTATACCTGTTTCCTTTAGTTTAAGACTTGCTTATGATTTAGTTAATCTCAAAGTGCTTTGCTATCATTGTCATTTACATATTTGGCACAAGAACCCCTTGTTGTCAACAGCGTGGTTTAGGAGAAAATTTCCTTCAAGATACAAATATCTCCAAAAGAGAAAGAAAGAAATTCATAAACTAGGTTCAGTAAAAACCTTTGAATTGGAAGAATGGTTAAAGGAGTTAAAAGATGGACAAGACTGACCTTAAACCTCATTGGATAAAGTTAATGAATTATGCTAAACTATTAAACAATGTAAAATTCTCCCTTGAGATACAAGACGGAGTGCCGGTCAAAGTAAAGATTAAAGAGTTGAAACAAGAGGAGTTTGATTTAACTAAGTGAGGTGTAATATGAATAGGTATAGACTATGGAGTAATGGGAAAAAATACAAGATACAAAAGAAAATGTTGTTTAAGTGGGTATGGTTAGATGAAACAGGTGCTTGGGATAATTTATATGGTGCACATAATCCCCTATTGTTTTTTTCTTATAGAGAAGTTAGAGATTATCTTAGTCATTTAAGATTTATTCCTGTCCAAGAAATTGTTGTTTAATAATATAAATTCGCCCTTGAGATACAAGA
>Ga0208904_1001275_pt1 | contig 17601 bp, 14 predicted proteins | sample AntAceMetag02UKB_FD_184774 | JGI IMG/M metagenome (GOLD analysis project Ga0208904, IMG submission 184774) | Saline lake microbial communities from Ace Lake, Antarctica - Antarctic Ace Lake Metagenome 02UKB (SPAdes) (version 2) | ecosystem: Environmental > Aquatic > Non-marine Saline and...
CTTTCTGAAGCTCTCACCACAACGGCGGTTCGATTTTATGTTGTGTTTGACATTGCAGCTACACTCTCATCACCTACAGCTACAGGTGGTGCCTCAGTTTTAAATGGTGGAATTACTGCTTCTAAAAAGGTGACTGCTTTCACAGCCATCAGCTCAGGTGACATCAGTCTTCCTGTTGAATTGGGCAGTTGGATAGCTACTTCCACCAATGGTTCTGTTGATTTGGATTGGATGACAGAGTCCGAGGTTGAGAACCAGGGCTTCATCATTGAGCGGGCTTCGACTAGCCTTCGCAGGGAAGCTTCGGCAGGGCAGGCAGGCTCAGCCACCGATTGGGAAGAGATCGCTTCATTCGTTTCTCATCACGAATTACTGGGACAGGGCTCTACCACAGAGCGAACTTTCTACACTTTCACTGATTACAATGTGAATGTGGGAGAAACCTACATCTACCGTCTGGCTGATGTGGACTATGTTAGCAACATCACCTACCATGATGATATCAGTGTGACCGTGAGAGATATTGATGAAAGTCAGCTTCCTGGGAGCATGAGCCTGAGGGATGCTTATCCCAATCCCTTCAATCCTCTGGTCAATCTGGGTTTCGAGTTACAAGATTCAGCTCGGCTTGAGCTTAGTATTTATGATGTACAGGGTAGATTGGTCAAGATGATCGCACAGGCTTATTACAACTCTGGAAATTATAACTTCCAGTGGGATGGAATGAGCAGCCAGGGTGAAACCATGAGTTCAGGAGTTTACCTGGTACGTTTGACTTCTGCCAGTGATCAGCAGATCCAAAGAATTATGCTTCTTAGATAGTTAATAACATCCATTTGAATATACAGGGGAAAATATGAATCCAACAAATTATGGAATCTCAAAACTGGTCGAATACGACTATAAACAAGCCATTGAGCGAGTCACACAAGAACTTCAGCAAGAGGGTTTTGGTATCTTAACTGAGATCGATGTGCAGCAAACACTCAAGCTTAAAATCAATGCTGACATAAAGCCCTATAAAATCCTGGGAGCATGCAATCCTCAATTCGCACAAAAAGCTCTGACGGCAGAACAGCAGATCGGACTCATGCTGCCCTGCAATGCAATTGTCTATGTAAATGATGACAATAAAACTGTTGTCGCTGCTGTCGACCCTGTTGCCACCCTGGGGGCCGTGAATCATCCTGCTTTGATGGAGATCGCCAGCGATGTACGTGAAAAACTCAAGCGGGTCATCGACCAGGTCTGAATCCAGCCTTAAATCGATTTAAAAAAAATATGATTCATTTTGATCAATTGGACCCTCGGACAAAGGAATAGCTGAGACCTTGAGTGAATTCCAGGTCCAGGGCATCAACCTCGGCAGGTGGTTCGGAATCATAGCGAATATCTAATTCCATGGTCAGGGAGAGATTCTTGGTGATTTTAAGCGCAACCAGAGAATTTGAAAGCACACGAAAATCAGCCAGACGTCGGGTGTCCACCTGGTAATAGGTCGTGGTAAGAAACCGGAAGGTGTCGTTTGCTTTGAAATTCAGGACCAGATAATTGGTTGAGCGAAGCAATTGAGCGAGGTCACCGTGAACTGGATCTCCAAAAGCTGCATCGGCGCCAGCATCAATATCTTCCCTTTCCAGCATCAAGCCTAGACCCAGGTTCATATTGAAAGCGTCTGAAGCCTGCGCTGCCTTCTCCCTCTGAGGGAATCCGACTCGTAAACCGGCACCTATCAGACTGCGGCTGCTGAGATGAATAAATTCATTGTACTCCTGCTGGGCAAAGGCTTCACCAGCCACAGGATTGCGGAAGGGCTTTATCAGGCGGGCATGGGCGAAACCCTTATTGATAAACAAGCTTTTGTCTTTACTGCTAACCATTTGGTCGGCCACCAGGAAAAGATGGGAGTGTAGGCTTATCAGATCCAGACGACCTTTTAGACGACTTCTGAAAATGCGGCTATTGCCCTGCATGTAAGCAAAATCAGCACCCAGGGTCACATGGGAGCCCGCATCCTGGTTGGATTTTCGTAAGGATTCTGTATTCACTTGCGCCTGAAGCAGACCTGTATTGAGTAGGAGGAGTATAGCGATAACAAAGGTGAATTTATAGGTGTTCTTCAGCATAAGGTAGCAATTCCTGTTTAGCGATTATTCGCGGCTGCATGATATTTCCTTTAACCCTAATAAAAAGAATAAAACGTCAACTCCCGGCGAATTCCAGGAATTGAAGTGAATGGGGAATTAGCATTGGCATAATCTGCGACCAGGACAGGTGAAAATCGAACTGGCACCGCTTTCTTGTCGAGTCAAAGTCGCAGACGGAGACTGAAAGGGCCGAGGGAATGCCTGCAGGCTGCACCCTCAGCTTACTTCGGGAATAAATTCCCTCCGTTTCCCAATCCCTCAGAGTTATCCCGCAACACTCTATCCCACAGTTAATTACAGCACTCCCAAAATCACGATGTGCAGCTGGTGATACAAGTTGCGCTGAAAACACCTGTTTATAAGACTGCTAAGTATTGCCTGATCAATGGATGACCTTTTTAAGAGTATTTGAGTTAGTATTAGGGTAGACTTCTACTAAAGACTTGTTGCCATAATGTAAATCACCTGATTCGTTCGGCTATCTTGGAATTCTTCCAACATTAGACACCCTATTCAAATGGAATATGCGATTAATAGTTGTGCAACATAGTATGTACTCAAAATGATGAGTTGGCCGCGCTTGTACTTTTTCACAAAGCGGTTAAACACAAGAATTATATCTGAGCAAATAAAGAATACGCTACCGATAAGGGCGACCAAGCTACTATGACTATATGATAGTTCTAAACGTCCGGCTGATTGCCAAAGCAACAAAGTTAAAACGAGAGAATATAAAAGAACGGGGATGACCTTTCCCTTAACTCGTGGAAGTAGGATCCTCAAAATAATAGCACCGATGATCAATGCTGGAATGAGAAATAAATAATTCACTGGAAATGCAGAATCGCTTATAAAGGCCATTAAATAAAGAATGTGGGCAACTAAAAAACTCGCAAGACCATGCAAGAATTTATCAGTGGGTAACATCAACATGATATCACCTAGCATAGAGAAGGCTAAACCAGATATAATCATCATTTTATAAAACAATGAAACCTCAGGTGCCTGTAAAACACTGAAGAGGATAAGAAGAATTAGCGTTAGTGGTTTAAACAGATACGCTTGTCTAGTTAACTTCTTAGAGTCAGCTCTCAAATGTAAACCCGCAGATATGAGAACGAGGATAGGAATTAAATGTATGATCATCTGATGTGAGTCATTTCCCTCATTAATTACATGGTTAGCGCTCTATGTTATAAGCTCATTAGACAAGCTAATCTTTTTCGCAGCACCTTCATTATGGTTTCATTACCTGAAATAAGAAACATAAAATCGGACTTATCTTTTGATGTTATCTGGTACAAAACCTCGGTGTATGAGACCGCTAAATGGTGCCTGAATAATGAAACCACAGTTTTGAGGTATAGAGCGGTCTACTCGACTGAGCAACTTATGATCTAATGAAGAAGGGGATTATCAGTTTTATGACTTGTTTCTGTAATCGCCTGTGTCACAGGAAGAGAAAGAATCATACGCCTGAATGCGTGCACTATCCATGCAGATTTATTTATATGTGACATTCTCCATGTTTATCTCTTATATTTCGCCATATAACGAAATGGAATATTCATGAGAAAAGCAACCAACATTTATAAAGCACTTTCCGACCCCAACCGCCTGCGTATCCTGATGATGCTGAAAAAGAAACCAATGTGTGTCTGTGAGATTGTTGAAATACTTGATCTGGCGAACTCAACGGTTTCCAAGCATTTGTCCATCTTGCGTAACGCCAATCTTATCATAGATGAAAAGGATGGTCGTTGGGTTAACTACCAACTGGCAGATATCAGTGAATCCCAGGATATTGATTTTGTACTGAGTCACCTTGCAAAGCAACTGGACGGTGATGACCAGATTAAAAAAGATAGTGCGCGACTCAAGCATGTAGACCGATATTTGATCTGTGCAACGCCAGCAGCCACAACGGGGGAGACTGAATAATGAACTTTCGTTCGGAATGGAAGTCACTGATCTCGGTACTTGGTCTGTTCTTACTTGCTTACTTCCTGCCATTGGAAAGCGGAAGTCTCCAGAACAGCATACAGTCTGGACTTGAGCTTGCTCGATGGTATGCGCGTGAACACGTGCTTCTGTGTCTGATCCCGGCCTTCTTTATTGCTGGGACAATTGCGGTCTTTATTAGTCAGAATGCTGTAATCAAGTATCTGGGGGCGGGTGCTAAGAAATGGATCTCTTATGCTCTGGCATCCGTATCAGGTTCCATTTTGGCAGTTTGCTCCTGTACTGTATTACCTCTATTCACGGGAATCTATAAACGTGGTGCTGGTCTTGGTCCGGCAATGGCTTTCCTGTACGCTGGACCTGCTATCAATATTATGGCCATTATCCTTACGGCTCGTGTGCTTGGATTTCAACTCGGTATTGCCAGGATAATTGGCGCAGTGGTCTTCAGTGTAGTTATCGGTTTATTAATGCAACTCATCTTCAGGAAAGAAGAAAGTGAACGGAGTCAGATAGGAATGTTTGTGGCAGATTCTGACAATCCGCCTCCTTTCTGGCAGACGGCTTTTCACTTTATCATCATGGTACTTATCCTCATCACTGCCACGTGGGGTCCCGGAGCAGATCCTGATGGGCTGTGGTCCATGATCTATGAGTATAAGTGGATAATTACTGGCATCTGGGGAATCGGATTGGGTATTAGTCTTATAATCCTCCTGAAAGTGAATTGGGTTCAAGTAGTTCTAGCGATTTTGGCAGTTACTCTGGTTGGTACCCTTACCCAGGCACCCCTGATCGGTTTTGTTACAGGTATCGTGGCTCTGAGCCTGATACTGGCCTTTCAGGGAGAAAAAGGTAATGAGTGGCTATCTGAGTCTTGGGGTTTTGCCAAACAGATCCTACCCCTCCTTGCTATGGGCGTATTGCTTGCTGGATTTCTGCTAGGAACACCCGAAAACGGAGGTGGAATCATCCCAGATAAATGGATCAGCAGTCTTGTGGGTGGCAATTCTCTTTGGGCTAACCTGTTTGCATCCGTGGTTGGTGCATTTATGTATTTCGCCACGCTCACCGAGATTCCGATTCTTCAAGGGCTGATGCACAGTGGCATGGGTGATGGTCCGGCTCTGGCACTACTGCTAGCGGGACCTGCCTTATCCTTACCCAACATGCTTGTCATTCGGGGGGTTCTAGGTAACAAGAAAACAGCCGTATATATCATTTTGGTAATCATCCTATCCACCATAGCGGGGATTTTATATGGTGGAATCATTTCGAGTTGGAAAGTCTAGACCTGTAATTGATCCAAAAGTCATTCAGAATAAACAAAATAAACTAGAGGGGAATAAACCCATGCAAGTCAAGATCCTTGGTTCAGGTTGTGCAAAGTGCAATCACTTGGAACGCAAAGTGAAAGAAGTTATCGAGAAGAATCAGATTAAAAATGTCACAGTTGAGAAAGTGACTGATCTAAACAAGATGATGGATTATGGCATTATGATGACACCTGGCCTCATCATTGATGAGGTAGCAAAAAGCGCCGGTGCAATTCCACAAGACAAGCAGATCCTTGCCTGGCTAAAGGGGGAATAATCATGTTTAGGGGGAATAAGTGGGCAATCCTAATTGTAAGTGGTTTTCTGCTCATCGGATCTAGCATAGAAGCGCAAGAAGCCATTGAAGCCAAGCATCAAGAGCAATCCATTATTACCTTTGTTGAACTCGGCTCCGTAAACTGCATCCCCTGCAAACAGATGCAGCCTGTGATGGAATCGCTTGAGCAAAAGTATGCTGATCAGATCAATGTAGTATTCTATGATGTCTGGAAGGCAGATCAAAAACACTATGCCTCTGAGTATGGAATAAGACTCATACCTACGCAAGTATTCCTGGATTCCTCAGGGCTTGAGTTGATGCGGCATGAAGGCTTTTTCCCTGAGGCAGAGATTGATGCTTTTCTAGTCAAACAAGGTCTGATCGCTAAACAGTTGAATGAATAGTCATGATAGATCTATTTGATACACTAAGCCAGGCGGTCGCTGGGCAATTCGGGTTTGCCTTGGTCGCATCCTTTACATGGGGTGTCTTAAGTATTATCCTCAGCCCATGCCATCTGACAAGCATTCCTCTTGTCCTTGGATATATATCCAAACAAAACGAGGCATCTGGGAGACGATCTGCTCTCCTGGCTTTGACCTTTTCCATAGGTATTCTAGCGTCCATTGCAGTGATAGGGATTATCACAGCTTCTATGGGGCGTCTCATGGGAGATGTTGGCGTCTGGGGGATCTGGTTGACAGCGATGCTGCTTATCGTGTTTGGTCTGTATCTAATGGACATCATAAGCTTGAATTGGCTTGGTGGCCGGATGCCGAAGATTGAACGTGCGGGACATGGCGGAGCAATGCTACTGGGTTTGGTCTTTGGGATTGGTCTGGGACCCTGCACATTAGCCTTTTTAGCACCCATCTTAGCAAGTGTATATAATATTGCAAATGAATCAATGATGAAGGCCGTGCTTATGATCTCAGCTTTTGGGATGGGACACACAGCAGTTATCGTTGTTGGAGGCAGCATGTCAACAGTAATAATCCGCTTTACAAAATGGACTGAGGATAAGGCAACACCTGTTTATGTCAGAAGGGTGCTTGGACTGCTCGTTGTAGTAGGCGGTATTTATTACCTATACAATCTTTACAGGTGAGGTGCGCCGTCAAGCCCCAGCGTCTCCTCTTAGGAGGCGATACATTATTAGCTAGCCAGTATTCTTGTATAGCTATACCTTGTACGATAACAATATTTGATCTTGACCTACCTTATGAATAGTTCGAGCTCACCACTATATTATTATTACATCTAATCAATAGGGGGAATCTTGGACAATATCATATCAACTAAAGTTTTAGGCTGGCTAAGCAATGAAATAATAATACCTAAAAAGGAGACTATTATGAAACCTTCACTATTGATCCTATCATTAATTGTACTTTTCACTGCTTGCGCTCCTGATCAAAAGCCAGGCGAGCAAAGTCCACCTACTGCCCGTGTAGAAAATGTTGATGACGAATACTGGGGAGTCAAAGTTGATGATCCTTATCGCTATATGGAAAACCTGGGAGATCCCTATGTAAAACAGTGGGTCAAAGGACAGGCTGACTATACCGCTACTATTTTGACCAACTTACCGGCACGTGAGAGTCTATTAAACCGACTAATGGAGCTGGATTCCGGGAAACCTTTTAGTACCTATAGTTATACCTACCTGCAGGATGGAACACTTATCTTTAAAAAACGCATGGCTGGAGAAAACCTTGCAAAACTATATATCCGCAATTCATCTGGTGAGGAAAAATTACTCGTCGATCCGGAAAAGGTAGTCGCAGAAGCAGGTGAACATTACTCGCTTTGGAGTTACAGCCCCTCACGGGATGGAGAGTATGTTGTTTATGGTCTCGCTAAAAGTGGATCAGAAGAAACCATACTCCATATCCTGAACACGAAAACCGGAAGCCATTTGACGGAAATGGTTGACCACATTGAAACAGCCTATAACCAACCTCACTGGCATCCGGATGGAAGTGGATTCTTTTATAGTCGCCGTCAGGATCTCCCAGAAAATGCTCCTGTAACTGAGATCTATAAAAACACCAAAGTATACTTTCATCGCCTCAACACCGCTGTCGAGCAGGACCAGCTTGTTGCTGGGATCGATTTCTCGGAACGTATGCATCTGGGAGAAGATGATTTCCCGAGTCTATATATACCATCTGGCTCAGACCATGCAGTCATAAAGATCAAACACGGTGACTCCAACGAGCTCGCCCTCTATACAGCGCCAATCAAAACACTACTCAAGGATAATATCCCTTGGGAAAAAATATGTGGGGTAGCAGATGAAATTACCAGTTATGCAGTCCACGGAGACGACATTTATCTAAAATCAGCAAAAGATGCCCCACGTTTCAAGGTCCTCCAGACATCATTAAGCAAGCCTGATTTGACCAGCGCAAAAACAGTGGCTCAAGAAAGCGAAGCGGTGATTGATTATTTAACAACTTCATCCACAGCTCTGTATATCGGTATCATTGATGGAGGTTTTGACCGCATCCTACGCATGGACTTTGAGGAAGACGGGAAATTATTGAAAATGGATTTACCCAATCATGCCTCTGGTTGGGTGACCTCGGCGAGTTCTTATCGGGAAAAAGTATTGATAAGAACCAGCTCCTGGACCAAAGGCGGAGCTGTCTATTCATATAATCCTGGAGATAATTCCTATGGTGAGACTGCGCTCCTCCCCAAAGGCAAATTTGACGATCTAGCAGGATTTGAATCAATTGAGGTGAAAGTAAAAAGCCACGATGGGGTTGAAGTACCCTTGTCAATCATTTATAAAGCTGACATTGTATTGAACGGGAAAAATCCAGCCCTGCTTAAAGGTTATGGCGCTTATGGAAGCATTTCTTCTATTTATTTTAATCCGCTAAATATTGCCTGGCTTGAGCGAGGTGGGGTCTTGGCTGTTGCCCATATCCGCGGCGGAGGTGAATATGGTAAAGCATGGCATACTGCAGGTCAAAAGACGACCAAGCCTAACACATGGAAGGATTTTATTGCCTGTGCTGAATATTTGATTGCAAATGGCTATACATCTCACGAATTAATTGCAGGACAGGGTGGGAGTGCTGGTGGTATTACCATTGGTCGTGCTATCACGGAACGCCCAGATCTGTTTAAAGGGGCCATCATCAACGTAGGCTGTCTTGATGCAATACGTGCGGAGACAACTACCAATGGTGTACCAAATATCTACGAGTTTGGCACGGTAAAAATAGAAGAGGAATTCAAGGGACTGCTTGCCATGAGTTCATATCACCACGTCGTGAAGGGGACTGAGTATCCTGCAGTGTTGCTGACACATGGTATGAATGATCCTCGGGTTGATCCTTGGAATTCTGCAAAGATGACGGCAAGGTTGCAGGCAGCTACAGCTAGCACTAATCCAATCCTGTTCCGAGTTGAGTATAGTGCTGGGCATGGAATTGGTTCAACGCGTACGCAATATTTAGCAGGACGTGCCGATGAATGGGCCTTTCTATTATGGCAGTTTGGTATGTAACTATTTAAGAATATTTCTGAAGATTATTCGGAGTGGAACATATTTAACTAGCGCTTAACGTTCACAAAAGCCCTGGACGATTGTTTGGGGCTTCTTTTTAATTGATAATACCTCCATACTACATCTAAGGCTCAACCAACTTTTAACTTGTTCAATTTTAATTTTTAATTGAAAGAACCCGGGCTTCTCCTGCGCACTACGTGCTTCGGTGAGCTATCCCTCTAGATTTCGATTTATTTTTGATTGTGGTTGGCCTGCCAATCGTAGCTCAGCTCTGCTGAGCGTAGATTGGTACCCGGGGCTCATCTTCGCCTTTCATGCTACGATGAGTAAACCGGAATCGAACCGGCACAGCTTTCTTGTCGGGTCGTAGTCGAAGACTGAAAGGGCTGAGGGATTTTAAGTCCTGAATATATCTCTGGCAGTCAGTAGGTTACGGAGATTGTGTCAAAATATTTGAGCAATAGTATTGCATATTTAATGGAACTGTTGTCCCTTGTGCTTCTTAACATTGATGGCTTTCCAGTTCAAAGATGGGTGGGTCGCAATCCGTTGTTGAAGATCCGGATCTGGCGTTAGGAGACTTCCATCGATCTTACCATTATCCAATATCAGATCGAGGAACTCCTGTTCATTATCACTGAATGGGAGTAGCGATTCCATACCACGTTTGCAATCCTCAACGAGCAAGTTTCCATATTCTCTCGGGGTACCTATAATATCTGTAACTCGGTTGTTCAGGGTAGGGATTAGTTGGCTGTTAATATCTCCTGGATCGAAAACAATATCCTCGATATCAATTGTGCGCCAATCTTTTCGGTTCATGGCACCATAAATAACAAACCCTAGTCGAAGCTTAATACTATCTAAATCTTCCATCTTGAAAAGGTTTGAGCAGTCGAAGAGATCCCTAGCTCGCCCACGAGACATAAGTGCTGCCAATTTCCCTGCTACCAGCTCGTGGGTATCCAAAATCGGTATATTGGTAGCTATGTGGGCACCAAGTTTTCGGGAATCAGAATGTTTGATATCCCAAAGTGGTTGGCGGAGAATCATATTCAGATCAACTTCCAGATTACTTCCCTGTCCTGTGTAGCTCGCATATCGGAGTCGCCATTTGCCTCCGGCATGTTCAGTTGGTATCCGTTTTACAGCATAATCTTCACGCGAAAAAACTGCTTGCATGGCTTGTTCGATCTTTGGTCGCTCACTCAGCATGGCTTCACGATCTAATTCACCAATGTAATTAACATCAATATCCACTGATAGCCTGGGTAGGTCTAGGGCAAACACATTGAGGGCGGTTCCACCCTTGAGAACCCACTTATCTTTAAGGAATGGATGAGTATTAAAACCATTCAATAGGTGTAGCAGTTGAAGTACCTTCTCTAGGATATCTGGTCTGTGGCCAGTTGATTCTGAAATAGACAATACTTCTTCAGATGCGATTCTCATGATGGTTCTTCCCAATCTCTATCCAATATCTTGTTAGGAACCATTAAGTTCCAATCCTTGATCAACTTACAATCCTTTCGATTCCCACGCTCCAAGTAGTGTGGTTGCTTGGGCACAAGCCGCCGTAATGGAGTGAGGTATGAATTATCCAGGAGAAGGGCATCCCGATGTTGATCCAGGAAGAAACCCACCTTAGCTGCGGTTGTTGCATTTTTCAATACTTGAGTGTATTTGATCACCTGTCCTGTGTCGAAGTATTCCACCGAACCCAGGGAACGCCATATCTCTTCCCAGCTTCCGCTCAGCTCAGGACGGTGTAAAACGTCCACAAGAGTCCGCTCAAGGTTTGTTACTTGGACCGATCCTCCAGAACGTATGATTGTCTTTACTCCTGCTGAATCTGGTGACTTCTTCCTGAATGCAGTTGGTACCGGTACCCGCAAGTATTCACCGGACTGATACTTCAATGGAGATGATCGCTCAGAAGAAGTGTAGGTAAACCGTGAGTACACGGAATATGCATTCCCATGGAACTCAAGCGCTGTGTGATATGCCAATACTGCATCAGGTTTCAACTTCGATGCTATGAGATATGGATCAACCTGGTATGTATCAGGATTTAACCCAACTGGTATGGCAGCATAAAGCCCCCTGCGTATCAGCTTTATACGCCCAGCTCCTTTGTGGTGTCGTAACACAGAATTCCGTGCACTTATTTTAGTCGTACCTCGTTGTAAAAGGAAGCCATCCAGTTCATTTACTGTAAACACAGAATGTTTAGCTAAAAACTTGTCCATTTTCGTTGAACACCCTTTCTGACACATTGTCAAGATAATAGCCACTTACTAGATATCTACTCGCATATATGTCAAATATGTATTGTCTGTATGTGACATACATACAAAATAACAGCTATAATATAGCTATTTAATTGAGTAACTGTCAAGTATTTGATGGGTTTTATTATATGTTAATTCCAAGAGATTCCCAATCCCTAGGTGATATCCCGTAACACTCTATCCTACAGTGGATTACAGCAACCCCAAAAACGGTGTGTGCAGCTGGTGATACAATTTGGCTTAAAAACCCTAGTTTATGAGACTAAATTCATGAACCTGTTCAATACATTGCAAACCTAGTAAACAGAGTTGTATAACCAGTCACATAATCAAAAATAATGGGGTAGTACCCGGGGCCGGAATCGAACCGGCACAGCTTTAAAGGCCGAGGGATTTTAAGTCCTGATTAAGTAATTGACAGTGAGTGCATTACGACAATTGTGTCAAAATATTAAAAAGAATATCTGCATGAACGCTGCTGCTAGGGAGTTTAGTCGATCGAATGGGGCTCATGGTTTGAAGTCCTACACTCTCTGAGCAGGGGTTTAACCCAGGAAAAGTGACACGGGGATTTTCAGTTCGATTGTCTGGCTCTGTAAGTCGCTGTGTATCAGGGCATTGTGGAGGTTAGTAATCTTGCGTGTGCACTATATGTGCAACAAGTAAGCACATCGTTTATGAGACTGCTAAATAGTGCCTGAATTATGAGACACCCTTTTTGAGACAATGTTGCTCAGACATGGGAATAACGTGTCGTCTAAAAGCGAAATTAGCGACACGTTCTGACAACATGTCGTCGCTGAAGACATGTTCCACTTATGAGATATCATTGTTTAGCGTATCACATATTTTAATATAGCCGAAGCGTATATTTTCAATTAGCCGACAAACTGGACACACTCTATTAATAAGAAAAAGTTTGCATAACTTCGAGCCACACTCGATATTACGCGAAAAGAATCACTGTATCTATGGATATGCAATCATATATAAAGTACTTAAATAACAGGGGGGTATGGTCCTTTACCTCTGCTGATGCGAGACAAAATGTGGATCGAGATCTTCCATTTGCAATTCAACAGATGCGTCAAGCAGGTCGTTTGGTTGATCCAGCACGTGGATTTTATGTAATCATCCCGGAGGAAATAAGTTTAACTGATCGTTTACCGGCAGATCGATATATCGATGATTTGATGGAATTTCATCAACGACCATATTATGTCGGACTACTAACTGCAGCATTTTTCTATGGTTCAGCACACCAAAGTCCCCAAGTATTTCAGGTTATTACAGACAGACCACGGAAACCATTACGCGTTAGAGGTGGAAAGGTCAGATTCTTCACAAAGCAGAATATTGAATTAATACCTGTAACAAGACGTAACACACCAACGGGATATATGCGTATATCAACGCCAGAAACTACAATTCTTGATTTAGTGAAGTATGATCGTTGGATTGGTGGTATGGATCATGTAGCAAACGTTATCAGCGAGATGATAGACCAAGTGAGAGTGGCTCCTTTTGTAGAGTCAGCTGGCTCTTTCAGTACACCGGTTCTGCAGCGAATTGGATATGTGTTTGAGTTGATTGGCTATGAAAAGGGAGTAAGGAAGGTTGAAAATCTTTTAGCCAATAGACTAACTCCATACACACCATTGGAATCTTCAGATCCAAAAATCATTGCTCCAAAGAATGAGCGTTGGAAGTTGATTCTAAATACCGACATTGAGATAGAATATTGATTCCTCAAGCTTACATACTTGAATGGCAAGCAGACGCTCCTTGGCAGTTTGATGTGCAGATTGAGCAGGATCTGATCTTATCGCGGATGTTAGTGGAAATTTTCAATGATCCATACCTCCGGGATAATCTTCTATTCCGAGGTGGGACAGCATTAACAAAATTGTATTTCAGAGAGCCTCTCCGGTATTCTGAAGATTTAGACTTCGTGCAGAAGGACCCCGGTCCTATAAAGCCGATCGTGCAAAGGCTACAGAAGTTAATTGATCCCTGGATGGGTCGGAGTTCTACACAAGCCAGGGCCAATGGTTTCAGGATATATCATAGATTTCAACCGGAATTAGATCCATCTGGTTCAAAACGAGTTAAAATTGAAATCAATACACGTGAGCATTTCACCATTTATGGAGTGGAGCAGAAGACCTATTCGGTAAACAATCGCTGGTATTCTAGAGATGCTACGGTACTTACTTACTCATTAGATGAACTAACCGGAACAAAACTTCGAGCGCTCTATCAGCGAAAGAAGGGGAGAGATCTTTTTGATATTGATAGATTGCTTTCAGCTAATATGATTGATCCTGATAGGACTGTGAAAGCCTTCCAGGCATACCTGGAGAATCAAAATCTCAGTGTTTCGAGGAAGCAGTTCACTAACAATCTCACTCTGAAAATGACCGAACCGATCTTTCGGGAAGATGTAGAATCACTCTTGGTTCCAGGAGCCAATTTTGATGTTGATAAAGCTTTTGCTAACACATCAAAGCTCATAGATTTACTGCCATAATCATCTCAATAACCCTGGTTTATGAGACTCTTCCAGATCCCCATTTGATTCTGAGACGTATTTGAGACGATTTCCCTATATGGGATTGGAAAATCTATCTGTCATACAGGGGTAGTAGGTATATAGAAACATTATTAGGACTGCGTTTCCAGGCCCCGGGGTCTTTATATCGGTCGTTTTTGAGACTGTAAAATAGTGCCTGATTAATGAGACACCCTTTTTGAGCCAAATTATCGATTGAGACTCCATTCTCCCAGAGAGGAATACAGGAAGGTAAAACCTCATATGATTTTATAAAGTATCTATTATCTTTGAATAGATCCTCAATGTGGATCACAGGACATAGCGTAAAGAAGATCAATGAAGATTCGGGGAAATCTTAGGATTACCTCCGCTCTGACCAAATTCAGGAAGCACTAAGTTGTTATGAAATCGACACACCCCGACATTGACAAACTTCAAGATGTGCTCTTAGCAACTAAACTTTATGCCCCTCCACCTAGGGACAGCGTTGTACGCCGTCCTCGCTTAATAGAAAAGATGAATGCAGGGTTAGATGGCAAACTAATCCTTGTCTCGGCCCCTGCAGGTTTCGGGAAAACCACAATGGTCAGCGAATGGATCACAAGTTGCCAGTGTCCTGTTGCCTGGTTGGCATTAGACGAAGGGGATAACGATCAAACCCGATTTCTAAGGTACGTCGTTGCAGCATTACAGACGATTGTCCCAGATATTGGAAAAGCGGTAATGAATGCCCTTCAATTCTCTGGCACTGAGCAAACCGAGTTAATTTTAACAGCACTCCTTAATGATATTGCGAGCATGCAGGAGGACTTTGTCCTGATTCTTGATGATTATCATATCATAGATTCTAAACCTATTGATCAAACACTCACATTTATACTTGATCATTTACCAACCCAAATGCATCTGGTTATTCTCACCCGTGAAGATCCCAATTTACCGTTAGCACGCTTACGCTCACGAGGCGATTTTATTGAAATACGAGCAGTGAGTTTGCGTTTTACTCCAGATGAGACTACTGAATTCTTGAACCAAGTGATGAATCTGAACCTTTCCAAGAAGGATATTCTCTCATTAGAAAGCCGGACAGAAGGGTGGATTGCAGGTCTGCAATTGGCAGCATTATCCATGCAAGGCCAGAGAGATGTCCACAATTTCATTGATGCATTTTCGGGGAGCAACCGTTATATAGTTGACTATCTCATCCACGAAGTCCTACAGCATCAAGTAGATGATATTCGTGATTTCCTCATACAGACATCAATCCTTGATAAATTTACTGCTTCCTTGTGCGATGCTGTATGCCAGCGACAAGATAGTGAAACAATATTAAGAAGTCTGGAGCTTGGAAATCTCTTTCTAATTCCCCTGGATGATAAACGGCAATGGTATCGCTACCACCACTTATTTAATGACGCTTTGCGTACTCTTGTGATAAAAGAACAAACTGTTAGAATTGCCACCCTCAACAAACGAGCGAGCTTATGGTTCGAAGACAATGGTTCTCTTTCAGAGGCTATTTCTCACTCTCTTGCAGGTGAGGATTTTGAACGAGCCGCTGACCTGATTGAATTGGTATGGCCCTCCATGTATGAAAACTATCAATCAATCCCGTGGATTGCGTGGGTAAAGGCGTTGCCAGAAACTCTGATCCCTGTTAGACCTGTTCTCAGTGTCGGATACGCGGAGGCTTTACTGAGTGTTGGGGAATTGGGAGCTGCAGAATCTCGATTACAGGATGCTGAGAATTGGGTGGCATCAATAGCTCAGAAGGAAAACCAACCTGATTTTCTTACGACCCAACCTATCGTTCTAGATAGAGAGCAGTTTCAGTCATTGCAAACTATGATATCCAACGCTCGTGCCTTTCTATCTATGGCGCTAGGGGATGTGCATGGTACTATTCTTCATGCTCAACGAGTACTTGCCAGTTCTCCCAATGGGGACCCTATCACTCGTTTAAAAGCGACAGTGCTTTTAGGGATAGCACAATGGGAAACCGGCGATCTTGCACTAGCAGAAAGTACTGTAGGTGACTTGATGGTGTATTTAAAACGAGTTGGTAAAATTGCTGAAGCTATAGGCATGACATTCATTTTGGCTGAGATAAAGATTGCACGGGGGCATCTTAACGATGCGTTGAAAACGTATGAGTTGTCGTTACAGATGGAGAATGAGCTTGATGAGCCAATGCCGAATGGGATGGAGGATTTATACCTAGGTATGAGTGGTCTATTCCGAGAACGGGGAAACTTGGGAATTGCCATGGACTACATAGTGAAGGCAAAACATGAGAATGAGCAAGCCGGCTTACCGGGAGGGTGGCACCACCGACTGTGTGTTGCTGAAGCTACTGTAAAGAAATCACAAGGTGATCTGAATGCTGCTCTCAAATTGCTGCAGGAGGCGGAACGTGTTTATGTCAGAACTCCTCTACCAGAATTGCGTCCTATTTCAGCTAGGATAGCACGTGTTCAGATTCTGCAGTGTGAATTATCAGATGTTTATAATTGGGTGAAGAAACAGAACCTTTCCAGTTTGGCTAAACTCAGTTATGTACATGAATATGAACACATCACACTGGCAAGGCTTCTCATCGCTGGCAAGAACTACGATCAGATTCATGAAGCTATCGGGTTATTGGAAAGGCTCCTGGATGCAGCAGAAGAAGGCAAGAGGATAAGTAGCCTAATTGAGATTCTGGTACAGCTGGCTCTTGCTCATGAGGCAATGGGAGATACTCAAACAGCACTCAGTATGCTGGAACGTGGATTAAAGTTGGCCGAACCAGAGGGATATTTTAGCCTCTTTACCGATGAGGGACAGCCCCTTAAACATCTATTAAAAGAAGCAGTCATTCAGAACATAATGCCAAAATACCTAAATAAGTTATTGGCTACGTTTGATCCTAATAATAGAAATAATAGAGATAGAACTTCACAGCTATTCTCTTCGGATCAATCTCCCATAGAGCCTTTAAGTAAGAGAGAGAAAGAAGTCCTCCAGCTTGTAGCTCAAGGACTCTCAAACGGTGAGATTGCTAAGCAGCTATTTATCGCAGTGGGTACAATTAAAGGACACAATCTAAAAATATTCGCCAAGTTAGAAGTCAAGAGTCGTACAGAAGCTGTAATAAAAGCGCGTGATTTGGGACTGGTAGAGCCATAAGGTCAGTGAATTCTCACTCTCCGTAATTCAAAAATGATTAAGATTCGGTTTATTTTTCGCAGATTATAAAACTGCTCCTGTTCCACAAAATCCTTAAAAAGTATAAAAACATTACCAAAAACATGACTTTCGTCATGGTCGATCAATACTCTCGGCTTGATAAATTACCAATAAGCTAAACAAGAGTTATACGATTTAATCAAAAAGGAAAATCAAATGAAGGTTATCAAGATTATTACCATTATTATTCTAGTCATTATTTTTGCTTATTTTGTATATTCGAATATACCTTTTTTCCCTCCTTCTTCAAAAGTCAATGAAGGTAAAACGCTTACTAGTACACACTGGATGGGATCA
>Ga0208904_1001279_pt1 | contig 17570 bp, 33 predicted proteins | sample AntAceMetag02UKB_FD_184774 | JGI IMG/M metagenome (GOLD analysis project Ga0208904, IMG submission 184774) | Saline lake microbial communities from Ace Lake, Antarctica - Antarctic Ace Lake Metagenome 02UKB (SPAdes) (version 2) | ecosystem: Environmental > Aquatic > Non-marine Saline and...
AATCTAATTGGTGGATTCATTGTAATAATTGTTGGTGTTAGTTTAATGCCTTCTCTTGCAGACCAAATTTATGTTGCCACTCATAATGTAAGTGGGGGAGGATCCAATAATGTAACAGGCACCCCCTTAACCATTATTAATCTAGTTCCTTTATTTTATGCTTTGGGCATAATGAGTGCTGGAGTAGCTTTGACAGTAGGAGGTTTGAAGAGTGCTGGAATTATGTAAGCTAAAAAAGATTTCTTTTTTAGTTTTTACTTTATTTTTTATCCCTATTGTTTATGCAGCACAAATAGAAATACAGCAAATAATAGGATCAAGTGAAGGGTTAATATTAGAATACCCAAACTATGAATCAGTTTATCAAAACAAAGATTTCTTTCTTCATGTTCACGTATTTAATGAAACAGATGGTATTTTAAAGACAGATTCAGATACAAGTTGCTTAATCCATATATACAATAATACAGGAAATCATATTCTAAAAGATAATTTAATTTTTGATGATGGCGATAATGAATTTGAACTCCTTATAGATGGTGGAAATTTTACAAGAATAGAAAAATATTCTTATATCATTCAATGCAACACTTCTAATTATGGTGGAGCAGTTAGCGGTTTGTTTGATGTAGTTAGTTCAATAGAAGAACCAGATAAAAATAGGATGGTTTGGGTTGTAGGAATTATTTTAACATTTTCAATTTTCTTACTATGGTTAGGAATAAAATCAGAGGATGCTTGGGCTGGAGTTTTATCTGGATTCTTATTTATGCTTAGTGGAATTTTTACAGGGATAGAAGGAATTTCAGATATAAATAATTATTGGGTATCAGGATTTGCTTTAATATTAATTGGTTTTGGATTCTATATAATAATAAGGGCATTTGAATCCATAGATTTCGGAAATAAGATGTGAAGGTGAAAGAATGGCAGAAGAAAAAAAAGAAAAAAAGTGGATTGTTGGTGAGATTGCTACACAAACCCAACAAGTATTAATAAACACAACTGAAAAAGAAAATAATCAGTATGGTTTATATGAAATGATGGCAAAACTAGCAAACGACATTGAAGAGATAAAGAAAGGATTGTTAAATTAATCTGATGGAACTTCGCTTCAAATGTGTTAGTGAATATGTAAGATTAGTTATAGATAGAAAAAAAAGAATATTAAAAATATCCTCCAGCAGAACAAAAAATGAACTTATTGAAGTTCCCTGGAAGATGCTTTTTGACAAAGGCAAAGAAAAAGTACAAGATAGTTTGACAAAAACATTAAATGATGACTCATTTAAAAAAATTATAGTTGCTAGTATGATTCAAAAAGGATATACGCTTTTATAAAATGATTGATGGATCAAGGGTTGCAAATAATTTAATTACTGTAGTTGTATTAGGAGGATTTGGATATGTTTTATATATGAAAATAGTTAAGGGTTCAAATGTATTGGCAAATCTTAAAGGGAAGATTGGAGGAAAGAAAGAAATGACATTTGAAGAAAAAGTAAACTTTTTGAAGAGGGGAAAGATATGAAAGCAATAGAAGAGATAACAGAATCAGACATAGACAATATGGATGAAACTGAATTGAATGAATTAGCAAAAAACCTAGAGCAAAATACAGATTTTTCTAATAAAGATTATGGTTCCCCTACACCAGAAAAGAAAGACAGCACTTTAGTTTTGTTTAGAGAACTTATAAAATCAGATGATTCAAGAAAGTTTGGTAACTTAGGGAAAGAAGAATTAGGAAAACTTGATGCGAGTACAAGAGGACTTCTTAAACTTGGATTGTTTTGTGAAACTCAAAACCTTCCAGAACTTGCTTTATACTTTCAAGAACAGGCAGAAATAATACTTGCTACATCTCTAAGCTTTAAAGGAAAACTTATTGATAATATTGTAACACAGATAAAGAAAGAGCAAAAAACAAGCGGAACTCCATCTATAATCAAAAAAGGGATGTTCTCAACTAAAGTTATTGAACCAGGAGGCGATTCAACATGAGATTTTATGATAAGCTAAAAAAGAAAAAAGAAGTTCCTGCTCCAAGTGTAGATGATTTAGAAAAGCAGATTGAAGAAAAAAAGAATCTAATTGAAAAAATAAACATAGAAAAAGAACAGAAAGCAGAACTAGAAAAAATCTATAAAGAAGTCGTTGATAATCCAGACATACCTAATATAGAAAATAATAAAGGTTTGTTAAGTAAGATTGATGAACTTACTGAAAGGATGGATCTTATTGTTGATAAGGCAGACAGAAAGAAAGACAAACAATTTAGATTACCAAGCAAAATAAACAGAAAGCTTGGAAAATTAGCACAACAAAATAAAATTATGGTTTTAGTTTTAGGAACTAATAGAAATGCAAACCCTATAATCACCCCACTAAAAAATGGATATATTTGGGTTAATGGAATACCTAGAAACTGCTCAACTGATTTTATATTCCTCTGGAAAGGCAAATATCCAATGATTGTAATACCAGATTGGGATTTAAACCCCATAGGAACCAAAGATCATTATGACGCAATCAAAGAAGGCAGACCAGCTTATCCAGTAGCAACAATAATAAGGATGTTAGAAGAAGCTAAAGCTTTATCAAAAAAACCATTTGAAATGAAAAATTGGATTTGGGTGGGATTAGTCGCCATAGCAATATTATATGTTTTGTTGGGATAAAAATGGATAAAAAGAAAAAGACTAAACCAAAGAAAACATTAAAAGAATCTATCCTATTGATAGTTGATGGAACAGATTTTTTTGGAAGTGCGTTAAGCATGGGTGGTTTCCTTATATCACAAGTCTTTTGGTTATGGATCCTTGTTCCATTCTCCAAGTTTTTTTGTAACTATATGATATACGTAGGGGTTACTTATGAATATTCAGAATTTGCTAATGTATTTTGGATGGTGTATTTTCTTTATTTTATAATAAGTTTGGTTCTAAGAGTAAAGTTTAATAAAACAGAGGGATTTATATGAAAAAACCAATATATATACTAATATATATACTTTTGTTGTTAGTCTTATTAGGATGCAAGGACTCTACTATAGAGGATAATATAAATTATACTGTATTATGTTTAGAAGAAAAAAAAATAATAACTAACCAATTAACAGAAGCAAACAATTCTTTTATATTATTATTAAATGAGTCAGAAGAAGAAAAACTAATCTGTAAACAAATAGAATTAAACTATTTGGTTCTCAATGAAACATATAAAAATAACCTACAGGAATACAAGGACCAAATAATAATAAAAGAAAAAGCACTTGAAAATTGTTATAGGTATAATGATGAGCATAATATAACTAATTGTTTGGATGATCTTGATGATTGTGAGGATGATCTTGATGATTATAAAGATGATCTTGATGATTGTGAGGATGATCTTGATGATTGTAATGAAGATTTAGGGAACTGCTAATGAAATCAAAAGAATATTCAAAAAATAAGAATCGTGGTGATATTATTGTGATTAGTTTAATTGACGAATCAAATACAACTTTCTTTAAGGGTAAAGCAAGACTCCGAGATAAAAAAGGAATCCAACAACTTTTGGAAGAAGCAGAGACTAAAGGATTATCGCTTTCAAAAGAGATTGGATGGTTCAAGTAATATTTTACTAGTAAAAACTATATATTTATATATATCTTAATCTAAATATTGTTAAATGGGTTCAAAAAATAAGATTAAAATTCTAAAGAACAAAAGAACTAATCAATTAATGATAATTCTTAATCGGAAACAATTTAATCTTAAAGGGAGGAATCCAAAATTTATTAAAAACATTAAGGAAGAAAACTTGGAATTTTAAAGGAGGCAAACAAATGAAAGAATTAAACTTTTATGACTTAAAAGCAAAAAAATCATTCAAGAGTTCAAAATACAAACTAATCCAAAAGGGAAAAACAAAGTTTGCAGTTACCACCGCACCATCTGGAGTAAAATCAATGAGGATAGTGGCAAAAGATTTTAATGGGCGATAGTATGGGTTCAATTAAAAAGATAGGGGGATTTATGGCCTCCTTATTTATTGGAGGGGAGGCAATTAATCAAATAGGTAACAGTAAACTTTCAAGCGGAGTTAAATCGGCAACCCAATCCTTTGTTGGATTAGGAATTTTAAGTAAATCAACAAAACTATTTAAAAAATGAATATAGCAGCAAGAAAAAAGATACTTGGAATAAGGGGAATGGCAGCCGTAAGGGCTGGATTAAAACCAACACAGGCAGAAGCAGCCCAGATAGGATGGGTAGAAGAACTTAGAGCAAGAAATCCAGCCATGGGTGGAGATATTGCGAAACAAGTCCAGGCCAAGGCAAGAGAAATGTTAAAACCTCAAAAATCAACATCTGCTGCAAGAAGCTCTGGACTTGTAAAAAAAAAAATAAGTTATGATCTAAAAAGTAAAACAATTAATTATGGTGGGGTTGTTTATAGTCCAGATGGAAAAAAGAGTTATGATCTCAAAGGAAAAACAATTAATTATCCTGGTGAAAAAACAGACTCAAACACAATCCAAAGAAAAACATCAAGTCAAACTCCCTCATCTTTAACAAATAGACAAACTAAAGAAATTAATAAAGAAATACCTAAACAACAATTTTCTATAATCAGAAAAGCTACACATACAATTATTGGAAAAGAAACAATCCAATCAATAAAGGATCAAGGTATTAAAAAAACAATTACAAAAATACCATCCAAAATAAAAAGAGAGGTAGATATCGCTGGAGGAAAAAAAGCATATGCAAAACAAGTTGGGAGTAGCTTATTAGATTTTTCAAGAAGTGTTCAAAGAGGATCATTAAAAACTATGTCAGATGTTCCAAGGATAATTTCAGAGCCTATTTCTTCTTTCATTCAAGGAAAAGGTTTTAAAAAATCCATAGGGGAATCAAAACCATACATTAAAAATATTTTAGCTAATCCAGACGTTAGGGTTGTAGGGGGTTTAACTTTGTTTTCTTTGGGATCACAAGTAATCCCAAAAGCAACATCTAAAGTCTTTGCAGCATGGACAGGAGCCTCAGCGGTTAAAACAGCTATTTCTCCCACCCCACAAAATGTTGCAGAGACTTCTATATTAGCAGCTGGATCAATATCACCTATCATAGGCAAAAGATTACCTAAAATTAGAGTTATATCAGAAAAGATACCTTATGGAGAAGGCGCAAAGAAAACTGTAATAAAAAGAACTCTTGTTGATGTGGGGGAAGTAACCCAGGATGTAGGAAGAACATTCACTTATAAGAATCCTTCAAGAGAGGTTTATTTTACTTTGAGGCAAAAAGGAATTAAAACAGATTCCGCATGGGATGGAAGAGGATCATCTGGGTTAATTATCAAAACAGGCAGCGGAAGAATACCAAAGAGGAGCAAAGCATTAATAGAGATGGGGAACATTCTAAGCGGAAAGAAAGTTTTGCCTAAACCGAAAACAACATATCAAACAGAACAGCCTTTCAAAGTAGAGTTTATTAAAACTGAACCAAAACTAGAGGGATATAAAGAGGTCAAGTCTAATAATCTTATACTTCTCACAAAACAAAAACCACCAAAATTAAAAGAAATTCAACTAAGAAAAAAGTTCAGGAGTTTAGATAACCCTTTTGTTGGAATGAATTTTGGTGGAAACATCCAAACATTATCTGGGGAGAGATTGGACCTTTCCAAAGGTTTGTTTATGGATTTATACAAAAAAAAGAAGAGACTAGCATATTATTATGAATATGGAGAACCAATAATTGTAACCATGAATGAAGCTAAAAGGGGTTACACTACACAACAAAATACAATGCTTTCCAGCCAAAACATCACAGGATTAAAATCTATTAATATCATATCATCAAACAAACTTCACCAAACAGAAAGACTAAAAACACTTACAGAAGCAGCAAAAGAAAAATTAACCATCTTAAAATCCAAAAAAACATCAACAAGATTTATTGGTGGCCCATCAAGATTTATTGGTGGCCCATCAAAAGTTAAAGCAGAGGAAGTCAAGAATCTATTAAGGCTTGTTAAAACCCCATCATCTGTTGGCTCTGATGTTAGAACATCCTTATTGAGATTGAATAAACTTGGAACTTCACAAAAGACAACCCCAACACAAGCAAACATACTATTAAGCGGTTCTGTATCATTATCGGATCAAGTATCTTCATCAGATCAGGTTTCACTGCTTAAATCAATCACTGTTCAAAAACAGAGACTCAAACAGAAAACGGAACAGCGTTTGCAAACAGATATGTTTTTACTGAAAAAAACACCAACAGCAGATAAGGATATGATAACTAGCTTAAAACAACCAAAGCAATCCTATGAAGTCATGGTAAAAAGAAAGTTGCTAAAAAAAGGATTGAAGCAATACAAAAGCAGAGGATATAAATCTGCTGGAAAGGGATTGACAAGAAAAGCAGCCATGGGTTTAGGTATGTCAATAACAGATAATTATACTAACAGGAGCTTTAAGATAAGGCCAGTTGGAGGTAAGCCTAAGAAGAACTATGGTTTAGAAAGGAAGCATGAAGTTCTAAAGCGTAAGTTTAGATATGCAAAGAAGAATCCAAAAGTATTTGTAGAAAAAACAACTTACGCAATAGACCAGTCCCCAGAAAAGAGAGGAATACCTTTTGAAGCTGCAAGGCTAAGGAAGGCTGGGATAATAAAAAGTAGGACTAATATAATGAAAAAGAAAAAAACGAAATCCAAAAAAACTAGATGGGTATAAAAGAGGACCAAGGTGTTTAATGAAACTAAAGAAATTTATAGATGGGAAGAAATCTCAACTAATAATACTTAAGTTTATGTTAGCAATAGTCGTATTTATATTCGCATTAATTGTTTCAACACCAGTAAAAGAAGTAATAGAAACTTCAACAAATAGCACTAGTCTTAATTGTTCTAGTGAATATTTATCCGCTCCACAAAACGCAACATGCGTTGTACTTGATTCTGGAATATTCTATTTTCTAGCCACTATAATAGCGGTTGGTATATCTATGATTACAGGAAACAGAAACGCATCAGGAATAATGACCTCTATATTTACATTTATTCTAGTGGTGATAATTATAGAACCTCTAAAAGATTTTATTATATTGTTTAGAGATTCGGCTCATTTAGATTGTGTAAACCCTTTAATTTCAACAGGATCCAAACTAACTTGTTTGGTGGTTGATTTATGGTTGTTTTGGGTTATTGCTTTAGTTTTAGGAGCAATAGCAACATTAATTGTAAATAAAGCAATAAAAAAAGACTAATGAAAAAACTAATATATATACTCTTTAGTATAATACTTTTAAGTAGTTTTGTAACTGCCATTGATTTTAATGATGGAGCAGTTTCTTATTTTGCTTTTGAAGCCGATATGTCAGACAGTTGGGGTAATGCTTCTGATTGTACTGTTACAGGCGATCCATCTTTAGGTACTGCAAATTGTAAGATAGGGAATTGTTATACTTATGATGGTACTGGTGATTATGGTCTTTGTGGTGGAGATATTGGGGATTTAATGGGAGCTGGAGCAGATGCAACGATAAATATGTGGATTGCTCCATCAGTAGTTGCTGGAGATGATGGTTATTTTTCTATATCTAATTTAGGAAGTGCTTTTGGAACTTTAGATGGAAATATAGAAAGCAGTACATATAGGATTATCTACGGAACTGGAACAGGGGGAATCTCAACAGCTGCTAAAATAACTACTATCCCTATAATGATTACATGGAGAAAAAATGCATCAATAACTTCTTTATGGGTAAATGGTACAGAGATGGCAAATGTTGCGGATATTAATGCTTATAATTGGCAGAACTATAATACCAATATTGGAGTTTATTATAGTACTTCTACATCAATGGCAGGAGGTATTGACGAGTTAGGAATTTGGAAAAGAGCATTAGAGACAGAAGAAATAGTTGCTTTGTTTTATGAAGGTGGAGGTTGTAATCCAGTAACCAGCCCTTTAGGTTGTGATTATGTTCCACCCACATACAAAGTAAACATAACAATTAATAGCCCTAAAAATTACACATCAACAAACATAATGACACAAGATTTATATTTTAATGTTTCAATAAACGATACTTCAATAGCAGACATAACAAATGCTAGTCTTTATATAAATGGAGAATACAACAAATCAAATACAACAGCAATAATAAATAATGCAAACAGCTCTTTCCTGGGTGCATATTTTAATTTAGGAGAAGGGAGCTCATCAACCTTTAAGTGGAGTATAAAAGTTATTGATACATTAGGGAATGAAACAATGTCTTCAAACTTTTCAAGGATTATTGTTGCTGCTCCAAATATAGAATTATATTCCCCTCAAAATAATAGTAACATCTCCGATTCAACACCAAATTTATATTATAATGTTTCTCTTGTACCAGCAGGGGGAGCATCAACATATATAAGAGAAACAAAACTTTATATAGACGGAGTTTATAGCCAAACAAATTCAACTCCAGTTATTCTTAATGGTAATAATTCATTTTTAGGAGTAACATTTCTAGAAGGTTATCATAATTGGAGTATTGAAGCCTGGGCTGTTGTAAATGGTATAGCAACTCTAACTACTGGAAACAATTTGAATATGTCTATTAATTATTCCATCTTAACAGACTCAAACCCCCCAACAATAGACACAAACTACCAAAACGATACTCACTATTATAAAAGAAATCTAACTGTATCAACAAATTTTACAGATTCAATAGGGATAAATGATATTAATTATTCTATTGATGGATTAACAATTTTATATGAAAGTGATCTTGATGTAACAAGTTATAATGCTAATCTTAGTTATTATGTAGCGAACCTAACTTCTGGTTATCATTATCTAACTATAACAGTAAATGATTATGTTCCATCCAATAAAGTATCTTCAAACTATTCATTCTTTATAGAAAATATAACCCAAAGTTATGATGTTGAAATACTAAACAACATATCATCTGAATTTACATTGGACTTAAATTTAGAAGGGCATGAAACTCCCTCATCTGTAATCTTAGAATGGAACAATACAAACTATACCGCAACCCCTACAATTACCAATAATACTTTATCAAGATACTCCGTGAGCTTTCTTCCTTATGTATATTTTAATTCAACAGAGCTAGAAAAGAATGTTTCTTTAAGATGGTTTTTTAATCTCACAAACAACATAGAGAATACTTCTTATTCAAACCAAACAATAAATGAGATTGGATTGGATAATTGTTCATTATTTTCAACATTATCACTTAACTATTCTATAAGGGATGAAGAGAATAATTCTTTAATAAATTCAAGTATAAGTGCAACATTTAATTATTATTCCTCATCAAATTCAAAAACATATACTCTTAGCTTATTAAATAAAGATGGTTTCCAAATTTGTATTTATCCATCATGGATTAATTTATCTGGAGATTACGAGATTGCATACTCTTCCGAATCTTACCCACAAAGAAAATATATTGATAATTTAGCTTATATGTCTAACATATCACAAAATATAAATCTCTATTCGCAATATGTAGATGATGGAACATATATAAGTTTTAGAACCCTAACAACTTTGAGCGCAATACTGCCTGGAGTAACAATTAAAGTGCAAAAAATTATAAGCGGAGTTCTTACCACCATATCCATAGAGGATAGCGATGATTCAGGAATAGCAACATTCTTTTTAAATATAGATGATGATTATTTGTTTACATTCTCAAAATCAGGGTATGAAACACAAGCATTTACTTTAAGGCCAACCTCATCTGAAATAACTAATATTATTATGGTTTCAGAATCAGAAGAAGAAGAAAAACCTCCTTCTATTGGCATATCTTACGGATTCTCACCAACCCAATCTGTTCTAAATAATAACACCAATACAACATTTACTTTTAACTTATCAAGTAATTATAGGACCTTATCAAACTGTAATTTTTCATTAAGAAATACAACCCATGTTTTATCTTTTATAGAAGGTACATTTGATACAGACTATTGCATAGCATCTATACTATTTGATACAAGTAACTATACTTTAATAATTGCACAAGCAGAATACACTCTTAATGGAACAGACTCAAATACTGTTTCAAAACATTATACAATCAGATATAATTACGAAGGAAGATTCTCATTGAAAAACTTTCTTGACGACTTAAAATCATTTGGGGCTAGTGGGTTTAATGATTTTACCAGAATGATGTTAGCTATGATTGTAATAACAGCAATAATAGTTTCACTAGCAATTAAAGTTCCAGGGTTTAATGATCCAGAGATATTGGTTTTAATTGCATTAGGACTAATATTTATTTTTTCTTATGTAAGTTTCTTTACAATTACCAATCCAAACATACCAACCATAAGAGATTTTGATCTTAGTAAATGGTTAATTTTTATAATCTGCGCTTTTTTAAGCGGATCATATTTTATCAAAAAGGAGTTTTTTTAAATGGGAAAACTAACAACTTATATATTATTGTTGAGTGGAATATTGCTATTCTTCTATTTTGGGGGATTGCTTTCCGATTCAACAAGCACTACAAACACCCTCCTCCAATTACTTTTAGCTCCAGAAGATATTGCCAATAGCACGTTAGCGGAAGGGAAAGCTGCGTTAGCCATCCAAGCAATAATCCTTGGAGGGATTGTTGTGGGAGCTTTATTTGCTGGAAACCTTGATTTGATTGCCCTATCCTCCTTTTCATTGTATATATTAAATCTCCTTTGGAGCTTTATGGATGTTTACAATAAATTAGCTTCCGAGAATAAAGTTTTAGCAATACTCATCTTTGGGCCTTTGATGATGTTGTTGGTTGTAACTGTTCTTGAATGGTGGAGAGGTAGGGATTAATGGCAATAACACAAAATAATTATTTTGATTTGTGGGCAATTATAAGTGAGTTGATAGGAGATATATGGTTGGCAATAATTATAGGAGTTATCGCAATAGCAATAGTATGTTATAAAAATAAAGTAGGCTATCAAACAACAATGCTTTTATTAGTGTTGTGGGGATCTATTGTTTATGCAGCAACCAACTTAGAGATTATATGGGCATTTTTACTATTGTTCGTTGCAGGATTATTTTACTACAGGATGAATCAAATATTTAGGTGATACTATGGGAGAAAGCAAAATAAAGGATTTTTTAAAGAAAGTTTTTAGTAATAACAGAGAGGAACCTTTAGAGGATGGAAAGGATTATGTATTGGAATCTTTGAGAAGAGAAAACCAATATTTTGATGATGAAGAAGAAAAACAATATCTTAAAAGCCTTCTAAAAGAAAGAAAGAGGGATAGAGTAAGAAAATATATGTTTGGTGTTAAAGATGAATCTGTAAATAAAGAAGTCAATATACTTCAAAATGTGGATATGAGTCAGAATAAAATCCTAAACAATGGAAGAAGAGTTCTTGGGCAACAGAATATGTTTCAAGATAGGAATAAAATCCTTAATCAACCACAGCTACTAAGAAAGAGAAAATAACCCTATTAACTCAAAACTATATATCAAAGAACAATATTATAAAGTTAAGAAATGTTTAAATAAAAGTTTAACTATAAATATTGAGATCGAATACTGATGGAAGAAGAAAACACCAACAGCAGCATAAAAAAGCATGTTAGAATACACTTTAATAAATTCAAATATGAGGGCATCCTTCTCTATGAAGATAACATAATATATAGAATCAAAGATGATATAGAAGGCATCATAAATATTCCTAAAGCTAATTCTATTATGAAAGAAACACAAGTAAAGAAGGAGGCGGATATAAAATGTTAAATGAAGAACCATGTGAGACTTGCATACACTTTAAATTATGCAAAGACACAGGAAGAACTAATGCGGGGATAATGAGCTTTTGTAAGCATTACCAATTAATAACACAACAAGAAAGAGATTTAAAGGATTTCTTTGGAAATACCGCAACACCCACCCCATGATTTCCTATGGAAAAATATAAAGGCATTAAAGGGGTGTGTAATAAAAATCTTAGAGGGGGAATAGCTCCAAACATCAAGCAGTTTCCACACGAACATCATTCAGATAGCATGATTACTACCCCTACCCCCCCAAAAACTCCACAGGAAACTAACCCCCTTATGCACGACAAAAACAGCAAAAAAACAAAGACCAATAGTACCTCTATTTCCTATGGAAGCGTTATTCCCCCAAAACCATTAAAATATTTATGGCGACCAAACAATTATAGACGACAAATTAAGGTAAAAACAAAGACTAATAGCACTATTGAAAAGATAAGATGTGCTATTAAGTGCTATTCCTCAGACGACTTTTCAGTAAATCCACATACAAGGTTGGTTTACATCAAGAACTACGCTAAGAAACAAAACAAAGTGGGTTTAACACTACAATACGGAAAGAACTATTTAACTATAATCTATTCACAAAATATCATAGCAGGGCATAAAGAAGTCTTTTTGATTGAAGCAAACACCATGGATGAGATAGAAACAAGGATAAATCAGAAGAAAAACGAGATTCAAGAGCTTATGGATAGAAATTTATTTGATTTTATTAAGAAATTTGAAATAAATCTACCAAACGAAAATCCCCAATGGAGCAGATATGAAGATTTTATTAAAGGAGAAGAGTATATTGATAAGATCCCAAGAGAAACAATTATCCATGATACTTTTTTCAAGAAAGTTTATGGAGAGGGGATTGAATTTAAGAACACCAAGAAAGAAGAAACCCCCACAATTCACTTAAAGAATTATATAAAGAATAGGGCCATTGAAGATATAGCCCCACAGATTGCAGATGGATTAAACACAAATAGAGAACTGATCCAGGGGATTCTTGAAATTAATGCCTCAACATCAAAAACCCTCAATGAATTTGTTACCACTTTCTTACCTATACACGCAGAACACGCAGTAAATATAAGATCACATACAAAAGTAATTAAGGAGATGGCAAGAGGCTTTAAAAAATTCAATAAGCTAAAAACAAAACCACAAAAAAAACAATCCATCAAAAAGAGATTATACAGGCTAAAAGAGGTAGAATCAAAATTTTTTAGAGACATCTTCTAAAACATATATTCTACAGACTATACTAAAAACGAAACATTTATATATAAGTTATACTTACAATGTTAGTACAATGAAAGAAGATATAAAGAAGGGAGACAAAAAGACAGATAGAGTTGAGATTAGAGTAGAAGCCAAATTGAAGAAATGGTTAAGTAAAAAACATTACAGCCCAACAAAGATATTTTATGAAGCAGTTAAACGATTAGGATATAATAAATAATATGGAGAAAGAAAGATGATAAGAATAAAAAACATACAGCAAATTGGTGGAGCAGTTGAAACAAAAATATCAATACTTAGACAAGAATTACTACTTGGAGATATTCACTCTTTCCTATTAAGCAAAGGATTCATAGCAGAGTTAAGAGCAGAAGGGGAATAAGAAAATGATAAACATAATAGCATTAATTATTGTTGCAGCAATAGTAGGAATCCTTTTAATGAATAGGGGATTAACAAAAGATATTGAGATCGAATACTGATGGAAAAAGAAACAAAAGAAACTGTAAGGGAGGTTGGATTAACTGTTTTAATTATATTTGCAATAATAGGTTTTGTTATAACCGTTGCTTGGACTTATAACAATATTAAAGAAACCAAAGATTTGAGATTAGAAGAAGCCGAGAAGATATGCGGAAAAGGTAACGTATCTAAAATAAAATTTGAAAAGGAGGATTATACTGCTTATAGGCATTGGAGCAAAGAGTATTCAGTTATATGTAAAGATGGGGTGTTTCAGATATGACTAAAGAAGTAAACAAATGGAACAAATTTAAGGAAGGAGCAACAAACCCAACCTCAATGTGTATAGCAAAGATATGGTTTTACATTGGTATTGGAATAGGATCCTTCTTGGCATCTTATAGTTTCTTTTCAAGTTCTTCATGGGGCATGGGATTGATGTTTGTATGTGTTGGCCTTCTCCAGATTGTTGCAGTTATACAAGAATCCAAACAGTATAAATCTTTCATGGAATTTGAGAAGATGGTAGAAGATAACAAAAAAGAAGCCAATAAAATAATGAAAGAGGTTATGTAAATGGGACTTGCTGATATTTATGATAATTTAACTGAAAACCCAATAGTTGTTGCGGTTGCATTAGGCTTATGGGTTATTATATGTATAATGTTATGGAAGTGGCCTTTGTGGCCTATCAAAGAAAGAATCATTATGACAGTTGCATCATTACCAGTAATATTTGCTATCACTTACGGAATGTCAGATAAGTAATTTATCAAAAAACCAACAGGAGGAAATCAAAATGCCACAAGAAATAGAAAAAAAGAACCAAAAAAGAAAGCTAAAAAGATTCGTATCTGGTATGCTCTCTTTTTTCAGAATACTCATATTTGCTAGTTTGCTTTATTCAAGTACAGTTCTTTATTTATTTAATCTTAAAGTATCTGCTGGAATAATATTTGCTTCACTATCCTTCTTTCTGCTTTTCTCACAGATGGACGCAATAAACAAAAAAGGTAATTAAAATGAAAAAATGCCCAGTATGTAAAACTAAAATATCAAAATATCCATTATTAGGCCAACCAGAAAAAACTTTTGCTGAAAACTTTAAAGATAAGACTATAATTTGGAAAAACCTTTTTAAGATGGATATAGTTCACTTAATTTTTCTCATATCAATAATATTGATAATTTATGGAACAGGAACTTATATGAAAGATTGTTTGGTGATTACAGAAGATCCTTATGCTTATTGCGGAGATTATTGTAAACACAAATTCATTGAGGACATGGAAAAGGAGCCACCAAACAGATTAGGACCTCAACCACCATCTAATATGACAACAATACTCAAACCACAAATAATTAATTATCCAGTGAATTAAATTAACAAACAAGATTTAATAAGATTTTCACAAAAAGGGAATTAGAGGTGATTCATGGAGCCAACTATATTTCACGAATATATGGCTATAAAGATAAGGGATAAAATCCCCTTATTTAAAGGAAGTAAGATTGATAGAAGGATTATAAGAAAGATATTATGCAGAAGCCACATTCCCACAAAGATACATCACCAATTCATCAAGGAGCTAGAAGAAATGGGATTTGTAAAACTAATCAATAGAAAAACTATTGAGATATTAGAAGATAAAATAGATTTGATTTCGATTGAACCAGGGGAAGAAATAATTTGAAAAAACTAATCATGCTTTTATTCATAGCTTTATTATGGGGATGTTCGCCAGATGAAGAGGTTTATAATAATTTTTGTAAGGAATTAGGTTTTAACTATTCCGATTTCCACATAGACACTTCAAAGTTTAGTGAAGATTTTGATATAAAGATAAGTTGTAATAGAGATATTCAGATTGAATGGAGATGTTTGCCTAAAAAGTATTGCGCAAAGAAATGGGTTAATGGTATGTGTATGGAACAAAAAATAGGATTGATTTGCGAAAATATAATAACTAAAGAGTCAATGTGGGTTATTTAAACTTAAATCTTTATTCATAAAGATTGAAAAAAAAGAAAAGTTTATATATAAGTATGCTATTATTATTAAATCTTTAACGTAATATAAAGAAAGAAGATTGGAGGAAAGATTGAGATGATAGAAATAAGATGACAGAAAATTTACTACCAATATATCGTGATCCAGTAGTGTTAGAGGAAACTATTAAGAAAGTTAAGAAAGAAGAACTAAAAGATATTACATTTGAAGAAAAAACTGAACTATGCCCTCAATGTAAAATCCCTTTAACTTTTAAAGGTTGGCTAACAACCAACAGTAACCCCCTTGGAGAGATTATATTTCTTTTGTTTGCTCCGAAATCTTGGATAAAAGGATATTATTATCAATGTGATAAATGCAAACATATTTACGAGAAAAACACAAGGTGAAAGAATGAAAAAAAGCAAAGTTAAAACAAACACAGACATAATCCAGTATGGCATATCAGAATATGTAATACTAGAAGAGATAAGAAAAAGAAAAAACTTAGAAGAATGGCAAAACAAGAAACAGGAAGAACTATAATAAGAAAGGGCGGTTTGAAATACACTCCCAAGGAAAATAAAGATAGGTTTTTCTTTCCAGAGGAATATATTAAATTCCAACAGAACTTAAAAAGAAAAAATAAGCACTCTGCAATAGTACAGATAAATACAGGGGCAAGGATTAAAGAATTACAGAATGTTAAAGTTGAAGATTGTTATCTCCAAGATAGAAGGATTGTATTGAAAGTTACAAAGAGAAAAGCAAAGAAAAAAGAAGCAAGAGGAAGAGAAAGAATTATCCCAATAAGTTCTGAATTTTCTAAGTATTTAAAAAAGTTTTTTGATAAGAATAAACTTAAACCATCTGATTACATACTTATATCAAAAACCTGTACATTTAATATAGCAATAAAAAGAGCTGCTAAAAAAGCAGGGATAGAAGGATATAATGATTTTTCAAGCCACAACTTAAGGAAAACTTTGGAAGTATGGCTAATGAGCTTAGATGTGCAAACCTTATCTTTATTGGCCCACTTCGGCCATGATATAAAAACAGCAGCGGTCAATTATGTAAGTCCAGATATATTCTCTTGGGAAGATAGGCAAAAGATGAGAAAGATTATTGGTGATCTATATGATAGAAGGAGGGGATGAGAAAGATTGTATTATGAAAGGTTTTGATTACACTCTTTCCCTTCATAATACAATCCTCAAAAACTAAAGATGAAAATGACATACTCCCAACACCCTAAAGGGTGGGGTTTCTCACGCAGAAGTCCCAACTTAAACCTTTCGGTAATAGAAGACCGAGAAGTTTTAAGAGGACTTACGCTATACGAGAAAACCCTCACAAAAGAACTTGCATCACAAGAATGTGGTGATGCAAAATGGTTAAAAACGAATATAAACACTTCAATCCAGTCAAACACAAACTTGATGTTAAAGTTGCTGTTGTGCGTAAAGGATTTCATTGCAAACACAATATCAACTATCATATTATCTGGATTCCGAAATACAGAAAGAAATTGCTTAATGGAAAGGTGGCAGAAGTGCTAAGAACAATAATAGAAGGACAATGCAAGGAAATAGGAGCTGAAATGTTAGCTTTAGAAATAATGCCAGACCATATACACTTATTTGTAGGAGCAAAGCCTACTCACAAGCCTTGTGATATAATCCACAAGATAAAAGGAAACACAAGCATACAATTAAGGAGATGTTTTCCTTCATTAAAGTATCTGGGATATAAACCTAATCCTTACTGGAAAGGATATAAGTTCTTGTGGGCTTCTGGATATTATTGTGGAAGTGCAGGTCACGTATCACAAGATGCTGTAAAGCGATATATTGATGAACAGCAAGGCAAAGATGTTTTTGAGTACAGCATCTTTGGAGATAGTACAGGACAAACAAGCATAGGTGATTTCTCATGTTAGAATCAGAATATCTAAGTAAAAAGTTTGGAATGAATACACCTGATTTTTACTGTAAAGATTGTGGTGGTGCATTCTTTGAACTAAACAAAGAAGGATTATGCC
>Ga0208904_1001281_pt1 | contig 17557 bp, 17 predicted proteins | sample AntAceMetag02UKB_FD_184774 | JGI IMG/M metagenome (GOLD analysis project Ga0208904, IMG submission 184774) | Saline lake microbial communities from Ace Lake, Antarctica - Antarctic Ace Lake Metagenome 02UKB (SPAdes) (version 2) | ecosystem: Environmental > Aquatic > Non-marine Saline and...
CTGAATTAAAAGCCCAAGATGAAGGAGGAAGGACACCAAGAGCAACCTCTCCAGGGATACCAGAACCCTCTAAAAGTGATTGTTTGTTAGTAATATAGTTTAGGGCTTGTCTAATATCGATATCACTCAGAGAATCTCTCCTGTTGTTAAAAAATATCATCTTAGTTCTCTTCTCTAAACTAGCTTCTAAGACATTATAATTAGAATATTCTTCTACAAAACTCATACCTCCAGAATCAACTCCACTGATAGCATCTAATTCTTCATTCCTAAAAGCAATCTCTAAAGAATCTAAGTCATCATATATCCTATATGTAAATTCAGGAATGGAAATAGGAAACTGGTAATACAAAGAAGCTTCCAGCATAACAATATTTGGTTCTGATTTAACAACCTTGTAAGGACCAGATCCTAGTGGATATTTAGTAAAAATATCAAATCGTAAATCGCTCAAACTGACTGACTCTAATCGATGCTTAGGAACAATATATATAGATACAGCCTCAAAGAAAATAGCATTCGTATTCTCCAGTACAAATTTAATGGTATTGTTATCAACTTTCTCAACTTCCATTCCTACCAAAGGAACACCCACAGAATCTGTATTATACTTCTCTGCAAGTTTAATAGCAGAATCAAAAGTAAAAATTACATCATCAATAATTAAAGGCTCTCCATCTTGCCAAAAATGATCATCCTCTATATCAAAAGTATATGTAAGAAAATCATCAGATATATCCCAACTAGAAGCAATACCAGGAGAAGGATCTCCTTCCTTATCTATCTCAATAAATCTTTCAAATACAAGCTCATGTATCGACTTATCAATTGGATTCTGTGTCAAAAATATCGGATTTAGGGACGAGATTGCTCCTACAGAACCCTCTACAAAATCAAACTTCTCCTCCTTCTTAATACTATCTAAAAAACTATCACGAACTAAATACAGACACAAGAATCCCGCTAATATTGAAAAAAGAATAATATAACTAAGAGGACGAGTGTCTCTAACAACCCTTGCTATAAATACAGGATATTTCCACCATACATCTCTAAAACCTTTTTGTTTCCTTCCCTTATTGTTCTTAGAGTTAATAACCTTAACTTTCTCAAAGGCTTCTTTCATCGAAATCTTTTTTTTCTTCTTTTTTCCTTTGGATGAAGTTTTCATCAGCCTACGCTGAGAATTTAAGAATTAATAAGGACGAGACAACAAGTAGAACTATTAATACAATTGTAAAAGCATAGAGAAACTTTTCCAACCCCCTTTTTGTCCTAAATACCTCTCCTCCACCTCCAAACATCTTCCCTAAACCTTCTGCTCTATTCTGTAAAAGAATAGCAATAGTTAAAAAAACACAAGCCACTATCTGTACAATCGATAATATATTTACTAAATTCATTTCCATTTCTTAATATTTAAAAACTAATTCTTATCTAACTCATAAAACATAGAACAAAAGAAAGAGCCAATTACAGCTACTCCTGCCATAGAAATAAGAGGGACCATTTCAAAATCATTAACCACAATAGAACCAAAGGTAACACCTATAAACATCTCCTTTTCAATAGTGAAACCAGGCATAAGGGATTCTAGCAAGAGCATAGCTCCAAATAGTAACAAAGCACCAACCAACAACAGGGTAATGAAATTAACTTTTACAGTCAAAAAAGAAAGTAGGGGCTTAGCTATCATCATAGCAAAAGACAGAACTACTAAAGTTGCTAGTACATAAGCTATATTTTCAGGCAGTGTAATTCCTAGAAAAACAGAAAGTACTAGATAGAATATTAATATGTACAAAAACAAATTCCTTATAGTCTCTTTCATTTTTTTATTAATAAAATAATGATTGTAATAGATTTTACCATACTCTGTTGTCGCATATTAAATATTTCAGTATACTATCTATAAGGAACTGCCCATATGAAAAAATTCGCTAAAACAAAAATAATAGCTACGATAGGACCTGCTTCTTGGGATAAAAGCATACTGGAAGAAATGATTAATCAAGGAATGGATATAGCTAGGATAAATGCATCTTTTGCTGATCATGATGAATTACTAAGAGTATCCCAACAGATAAGGGAAATTTCTCCTAGAATAGCAATCATGGTTGATACCGAAGGTCATAAAATCAGAGTTAGTGGTTTCAATGAGGATATTAGATTAGAAAAAGATCAACTTTTGGCAATTTCGGGAGATCAATCAATCCCCAATTGCCTTCATGTTAACTACCCATCTCTTCACAACGATGTCATAAGGGGGACAGAGATTCTAATAGATGATGGGCATCTTAAGGTTGTGGTACAAGATATTCAAAAGAACGTTCTCATCACAAGAGTTGTGCAGGGAGGTGTATTGAAGAAACAAAAGACTGTTAATATACCCAATGCACATCTCAATTTTCCAATTATGAGCGAAAAGGATAAATCAGTTATTGCTTTTGCTATAAAAAACAATTTTGATTTTATCTCTGCTTCCTTTATCAGGAACAAAGAAGATCTCTTGGAAATTAGGAAGGTAATGGGACAAAGTAAAACAAAATTAATAGCAAAGATAGAGAATAGAGAAGGAGTTAAAAATATTGATGAAATAATAGATGAAGCAGATGGGATAATGATTGCAAGAGGGGACCTAGGAGTGGAATTACCAATAGAGAAAGTACCTGTGATACAGAAAAAGATAATATACAAATGCAGATTGAAAGGGAAACCCGTAATAGTAGCTACTCAAATGCTTGAGTCAATGAAAGAGAATTTGTCTCCAACTAGAGCAGAGGTTAGTGATATCGCTAATGCAGTTATGGATGGTACAGATGTAGTTATGCTTTCTGCAGAGACTTCCATTGGCAAATATCCAGTAGAGAGTGTAGAAACTATGAATAGGATAGCTTTAGAGGCAGAGTCTGCACTTAGGCCCCAAGAAATTTTTGGTCATACAGATGCTTCTGATGAAACAGATGAGGTTTGTAGAAATGTTCTTCAATTAACCGAGAAACTTAAACTTAAAGGTATCATTGTCCTATCTAAAACAGGTAGAACTATAGCTAGTCTTTCAAGACATAGATTACAAGTACCTATATGGACTATTAGCTCAGATCCTACATTGATTAGACAAATGAATATCTTCAGAAGTGTAAAATCTTTCTATTCTAAGAATTTCCCAATAGATAGAGATGAGTGTACAGAGAAAGCAGTATCAACTGTATATTCATATGGGGAGTTGGAAATAAACGATAAAATTGCTATTATAAGCGGTAGCTCACTAAGATATGAATCACCTAATACAACATTAGAGATAGTTACTGTTAAGGATGTATTAGGAAGATAACCTGTGGTGACGTAGCCAAGTTGGTTAAGGCCGCGGTCTGCAAAACCGCTATCATGGGTTCGAGTCCCATCGTCACCTCCAAGTATTGAAAGAATAATGATTATCTAATAGAATCATCTCAAGCCGAGATGGCGGAACAGGCAGACGCGCGGGACTTAAAATCCCGTTCTAGAAATAGAGTGGGGGTTCGATTCCCCCTCTCGGCACCATTTATGATTTATCTAATCAATATCCTGAAACTTGCTCAGATCTTCATTTCCACACTTAGGACACTTCATAGTTGTATCAGTACCCTCATACATATAACCACAAACTAAACACTTCCATCTTCTCCAATTAACCTCTAGATCCTCCATCTTTGTATCATTAGTTATCAGTACATCCTTCTTTGTTTCCTCCCCCATTTTCTCAATCTCCTTACAAACTAAACTAAAAGTTTCTTCTACTGTCTGATTAGAAGAATCAATAATTAAATCATTGTACAATTCTTGTTTTCCATACTCTATACCATATAAAAAGTTCAACCTTTTCCCTAAAATCTCTTGCCTACTCAAAATATCAAACTTAGCCTTCTCATATCCCTCTTTTACATTCTCAGTTACAGGATCTCCATAACTCAAAAGACCCTCCCTTGAAAGAACCCTCCTTGTTCTAATATCAATATCAGCAGTAATCCAAATCCTAATAGTACAAGGAATCTTCTTAATAGTTGCTAATGCTCCAAAGGCCTTAGCCTCTATCATAATGTTAGGCGTTTGGGAAACCCTAAGAAGTCTGTTATCTACCTCTAAATCATAATCCTTACCCTTCTTCTGCTCAACCTCTTCTAAAAACTTTCTAAAATCTTCATGACCCTCTTCCTTTGCAATCTCTCTAAACATACCACCAGCATAATAGCGAGTTAGACCATATTTTTCTGTAACCATCTTTGAAATAGTAGAAGAACCGGAGCCCCCAGGGCCACCAATTACAACTAGGAGACCAAGTTCAGGAGATCTTTTTTGTACAACACCCTTCTCACTCATATTGGTAATATAGTATAGTAAATAGTTAGATATGTCGAGAAAACCATCTCTGAACAAAAGAAGACGTTCTAAAGGACATTCCCCGGACTATTTCCTGTTTTTTTTTGCCATATCAATGTCAATATTTGGAGCCATTATGATATTTGATGCAAGTGTATATCAAGCTCATACCACATTCAATGATCAATTCTATTTTTTGAAATCCCAAATGGTCTGGCTCCTAATTGGTACTGTTGTTGCATTCCCATTTTACTTAATTGACTACAAAAAGATAGTAAAGTTCGCTATTCCAGCAATGGGAATGATAATAATTTCTCTCTTCTTAGTTCTCTTCCTAGGAGAAGATATCAATGGATCTAGGAGATGGTTTCAGATAGGGGCACTACCTGCAATACAACCAGCAGAATTCGCAAAGATAGTGATCATAATTTATCTATCTGGTTGGTTATCAAAACAAGAACACAAATACAAGGACTTAAAAGATTTTTTCAAGAACTTCTTAGGCTTTGGAACCATCCTGGGAATCATCGCTGTGTTAATTCTCTGGGAACCTGATTTAGGAACCACTATGATTATATGTTTAACCTCCTTTGCAATGTTCTTTATCTCAGGAAAAGATAGAATCCATACATGGGGATCACTCTCCATCCTATTATTGGGAGTACCATTAGTTGTACTAGCCGGTATTTTGGAACCCTATAGATTTGAAAGAATAAAAACATACTTTGAATTACTCCTGAAAGGAGAAGTAGCCGACCCAAAGGGTAGTGGATATCAAATTCAACAGATATTAATAGGGATAGGATCGGGAGGATTGCTTGGTAAAGGTTTTGGACAATCTAGACAGAGGTTTGGATATCTAGTTGAAAATACAGCTTTTACAGACTCTATATTTGCTGTAATTTTAGAAGAGTTCGGATTAATAGGGGGTCTTGTAATGATTTTCTTTTGGTTAACATTCCTTTGGAAAGGCTTTAGTATTGCAGAGAAAGTGGATGATAGAGAGGGGAGATTCTTGGTTATAGGAATTACAATATGGCTTGTATTGCAATCCTTCTTAAATATGGCAGCGAATATAGGTATAATACCATTAACGGGGATACCCCTCCCATTCTTAACATATGGGGGGTCAAATACCTTTGTTACATTAATAGGCATTGCACTATTACTTAATGTTAGTAGATATACAAATGGAACAAGAAAGAAAAATATCTAAAAAAATTGTCGTGACCGGAGGTGGTTCCGGAGGACATATTTCTACATCCTCGGGAATAATCGAAGGATTAAAAGACAAATATAATATCCCATATGAGAACCTCCTATACATTGGAGGAGACTTAGGAATGATGAATGAGGGAAAGAGTCTATCCATAGAACAAAAAAGATTTAAAGATGCGGATTTTCAAACAGAATATATCAGGGCAGGAAAATTACAAAGAACACTTAACCCCAAAGGGATACTTCTAATGTTTAGGACAATCCTTGCTCTTTTTGACTCTCTCAAGATCCTTAATCGTTTTAAACCAGACATTATTATCTCTACAGGAGGATTTGTTTCTGTTCCTGTTTGCGTAGTAGCTCATCTTAAAAAGATTCCCATCTATCTCCATGAACAAACAGCGGCAATAGGGCTTTCTAATAAGATTGTCTCTAAATTTGCCAAGAAGATCTTTATTACATTCAAAGAATCATTTGAATATCTTCCTAAAGAAAAAACTCTTCATACAGGAAATATTGTTAGAAAATCGATATTTAAAAAAGCTGGAAATGGAAATATTGTAAAACCGTTAAAGAAAATGATTGAGATACAAGAGAAATATCCAATAATATATATCTCCGGAGGAGGGCAAGGGTCTCACATAATTAATACCACTATTAGGGAAGCCTTACCAATCCTTCTACAAGACTTTCAAGTAATACTTCAAACAGGAGATAACAAAAAACATAAAGACTTTGATTTAGTAATTAATGATAAGAAGAAACTTTCAGCAGAATTAAAAGAAAGAATACTTCCTGTTAAGTATGTATCTGATTCAGAGATAGGATTTCTTTTTAACAACGTAGACATCTATGTAGGAAGATCTGGAGCAAACACTACCTATGAATTAGGAATTATGAAAATTCCATCCATATTCATCCCTATCCCTTGGGTAACACATAATGAACAAGAAAGAAATGCTCAAATTCTTGTAAACTTAAGCCTAGCAGAAATCCTGCTAGAAGGAGAATTTAATAAAGAGAAAATTGTTCTAACCATAAAGAGATTTTGGTCTGGATGGAGAAAGAAGAAAGAATCCCTTAATATCCAAGAAATCGAAGAAAGATTTCCTACTAACGCTACAAAAAAAATATTAAATGAAATAGAAGAACTTAAATGAGAATCCTAGGAAATATTAGTCTTAAGAAGTTTTCTACCTTTAAGGTAGAGGCTAATGCTAGATATTTTGTTGATATAACTCAGAAAGAACAGATAAAAGAATTAATTTCCACAAAAATATTTAAAAAGAGTAGATATTACATTCTAGGGAAAGGTGCAAATACGCTTTTCAAAGATAATTTCGACGGATTAATTATAAAAATCTCTATTCCTGGAAAAGAAATACTTTCAGAGAACAATAAGTATGTACTTCTTAAGATTGGAGGAGGGGAGGATTGGACTGATTTGGTTAAGTACACGGTTAAGAATAATTGGTCTGGATTAGAAAGCCTTGCATATATACCAGGAACAGCAGGAGCTGCTCCAGTACAAAATGTTGGAGCATATGGACAAGAAATAGCAAATGTTTTTGAATATTTAGAAGCCATAGAGATAGCTTCCGGAGAGGAAGTTGTTTTCAATAAAGAAGAATGTGAATTTGGATATAGAGATAGTATTTTCAAAAGAGGAGCTAAAGGGAAATATATCATTACTGCAGTAATATTAAAACTAAATAAAACAGCTAATCAGATATTTCTTTCTTCATCCCCACAATATTCTTCTCAAAAATCTGAACTAGAAGAAAAAGAGAAGGAGTCATATACATTGCAAGATATATATGATGCTACCGTAAGTATAAGACGGAAGAAATTGCCATCAATAGAAGAATATGGATCTGCAGGAAGCTTTTTCACAAACCCAATAATAACAGGTCATCGATTGAGTAAAATACAAAAAGATTTCCCAGATATTCCATATTTTGAAACAGATAGTCCAGACCTTTTTAAGATACCTACTGGTTGGGTATTAGAACAGTTGGGTTGGAAGGGTACAAGAGATGGAGATGTTGGTACTTGGAAGAATCACTCTTTAATTGTAGTAAACTACGGAGAAGCAACAGGAGATGATATTCTTGCTTTTACTGATAAAATAATAGAAGATTTCAGGAGAAAAACAGATATCTCATTAATACCAGAAGTTAATATTATCTAACTAAAACTATGGCAAATTTAATAGTAAATGGTGGTAAAACTCTCTCAGGAGAGATCACACCCTCAGGAAATAAGAATTCTGCATTACCAATCCTCTGTGCGACACTTTTAACAAACGAACCGGTAATATTAAATAATTTCCCAGAGTTAACAGACGTTAAACAATTGGTTGAATTAATGATTAGTCTTGGCTCTAAGATAGAGTGGATAAAAGAAGAAAACAAAATTACAATAGATAATTCTGAATTCAAGGATGAAGAAATATTAGAGAAGGGTTTCCCCCTAGGGATGAGAGGAGCCATATTACTCCTACCACCACTTATACATAGAACTAAGAAATTAGAATTAACCTCCATAATAGGAGGGTGTTCTTTAGGAATAAGGGAATTAGATCCCCATCTGGATATATTTAGAAATATGGGAGCTGATGTTACTACAGATGAAAATATCAAAATTAAATTGAATGGAAAATTACATAAGGCAGATCTCTGGCCAGACTACATGAGTGTTACTGCTACAGAGAATTTTATAACAACTACTGTTTTCGCAGATGGTATATCAAGTATGAATAATGCTGCATCAGAGCCTCACGTACAAGATCTTTGTAATTTCTTAAATCAGATGGGTGCAAAAATATCTGGCATTGGTTCCAGTAAAGTCACAGTTGAAGGGGTAGAGGAATTACATGGTACAGAATTTACTATCTCCTCTGATCATCATGAGATAACTACACTATTAGCTCTTGGTGCTATGACAGGTGGAGATATTAAAGTTAGAAATGCAATTCCTCAACATTTTCCATTAATACAAAGATCTTTTAAGAAGTTGGGTGTAGATATTGAATATGATGGAGATACTGCATATGTAAAAGAAAATCAACAATTAGAAATATTACAACCATATACTGCAAATCTCTTACAAAAGATTGAGTCTGCACCATGGCCATACTTCCCAGTAGATCTTTTACCTCTTCTAGTTGCATTAGCTACCAAAACAAACGGGAAGATTATGTTCTGGAACAAGATATATGAAGGAGGATTCTTCTGGATACCAGAAATGATTAAGTTTGGAGCACATATTGTAATGTGTGATCCTCATAGAATTATTGTTTTTGGTGGAAAAGATCTACACCCTGCGAAGGTAGTTGCACCTAATATTATCAGAGCTACAGTAGCCCTAATGATGGTAGCATTAACGACAGAAGGAGAAAGTATTATAGGAAATGCAGATAGTATAAAGAGAGCACACCCTCACTTTGTAGAAAATCTACAGAAACTAGGAGCTGATATTAGATGGGAAGAGTAATTCGGGAAGTTTATATAAATTACTTCCATGACTACCTTTAATAAGAAATATAATCTTCTTCTTTGTATTCTGATATTTCTTAATAACTTTTACTACGTCTTTCAAATCTGAGAGCCTTTGCCCATACCCAAAATAATTAAAATATTCCCCAAGATAATATACATTCCCTTTCTTTAAACCTAGCTCTTTCACCCTTTCACCAACCTTTTTATGCTCCTTCTCTGTATACTCTCCTAACTCCTTCATATCTCCCAATATTAAAACCTTTTCATCATACTCATCTTTATATAATTTATAAAAAGTATCAATAGACATCTCCATAGAAGTAGGATTCGCATTATAGGCATCATTTATTAAATCAATATTCTCACTAATTCTGATCAACTGGAACCTACCATCAAAGCCCTCATACTCCTCTAAACTCTTTATTATATTAGCACTGTCTAACCCCATTTCTATCCCAATACAAAATGTAGCACAAGTATTGTAAGCATAGCCATTACCAAGTATCTTCAAATTAATTCCATATTCTTTACCCATATGAGAAATCTTCACGTATGTTCCACTTTTTGAAAGAGAAGTTTCTACGATTCTGATATTAGAATCTTTATTCCTACCGTAAGTTGTTAACTTACCATTAAATTCCTCCTCTATTCTTATCAATCTCTCATCATCAATATTTAAAACCAAAACTCTATTCTCCTCTCTTAGAAAATTTGCCAAATCCTTTTTCTCTTGATAAATGTTTTCTATCACACCCAAAGAACCTGCATGTACAAAGCCAATATTAAGAAGTACTCCAATATCTGGTCTAATCCCCTTACATTGCTGTTCAATTTCTCCCTTCTTATCCGTTCCAAACTCTAAAACAATATACTCCTCCCCATTATAATCATCTAATAACTCTGCATTTCCCCAAAGAGTATTAATATTCGTACTAGAATGGAGAACCTTACCATTCTTCTCTAAAACTGCAGAGATCATCTCCCTAGTTGTTGTTTTCCCTGTACTTCCAGTAATCGCCACTATCTTTGCACTCTTATGAACCTTTTCTAAAAAGATATTCAATATTTCTGCTAAAGTAACCTGTATATTATTTGTAAGAATGATTGGGGAGGAAATATTTTCTACTAAATCTTTCTTTGATATCTCACACAAAGAGATAGTTGATCCTTTTGATAATGCTTTTTCAATATATTCATGACCATCAAAACTCTCTCCAATAATGGGAATATACAAGCTATCAGCTTCTAATTCCCTAGTATCATGACTAAATTTTGAGAAAGAGACATCAGGAGAATAATTAAGAATCTCCAAATCTGGCAATCTCTCTTTTATATCTCTCAAGAAAACTCTCATATCTATTTCCCCCAAATTTACAACAATAATATCTTACATTAAATAACTACAAGTTACCTCTGAGTCTTGTAGAGAGATTATAACTATACGGCTTTTCTATGTAATTCAAAGCTTGTAGTATTTATCTCTTGACCAAAAGGTATGTAAATGATACTTTAGTGGCAGGAAGTGGTAAACAGTGGTGAACAATGATATAGTGGGAACATGTTAATAGGAGAGTACAGAAGTAAAATAGGATTAAAGAAAAGAGTTTCACTTCCAAAGAAGTTCCGTAAGGAACTAGGTGAGGATTTAATACTCACCAGAGGCTATGAAGATGCCCTAGTACTAGTAAATAAAGGTATGTGGGAAAAGATAGCAAAAGAAGTAATAAATGGCTCTTTTATAAATAAAAATATCCGAGACACAAGCCGTTTTCTTGTTGGAAGTGCCAAAGAGATACAAACAGACTCTCAAGGTAGATTTGTAATACCCGAAGCACTCTACGAGCATGCAGACCTATCTAATGAAGTAGTATTCATAGGATTAGTTAATTGGATAGAGATATGGAGTAAAGATAGGTGGATTAAGAGATTAGACCACCTTAAGAAGAATGGAGAAGAGATAGCAGATGAGCTTAGTAAAATGAATAACCAAGAGTAATGCAAAAGATCCATATCCCTGTACTACTACAAGAAACAATATCCTCATTGGAAATAGATCCTAATGGTTTTTATATCGATTGTACACTAGGAGATGCAGGTCATAGCTCAGAAATACTAAAGAAACTCTCTAGTAAAGGAGTACTTTTAAGTATAGACCATGACCAACACTCTATAGACTTTGTCAAAAAGAATTATCCTCAACAAGATAACTGGATAATTAAAAGAGAGAATTTCTCGAAAATAGACGAAATTGTAGAAGAGATAGATAGAAAACCTGATGGAATATTAATGGATTTAGGACTATCTTCCAGACAATTAGAAAAATCCTACAGTAGAGGATTTAGCTACCAAGAGGAAGCAGAACCCCTAGATATGAGAATGGATGAAAGATTGGGAGTAAAAGCAAATGATCTAATAGCACTACTTTCTAGTAAACAACTCTCAGAACTCTTTAAAGAATATGGAGAAGAAAGATATGCAAAAAGGATAGCAAAAGAGATAAAGAACTCGGATAAAAAAATAGAAACCGTTGGAGATCTTACAAGACTTATTTACAGAATCGTGCCGGCAAGCACATATGGTAAAAAGAACCCATCTCGCAGGGTTTTTCAGGCCCTGCGAATTGTGGTAAATGATGAATTAAATTCATTAAGAGAAGGATTGGATAAGTCCTTTAAGATCTTAAAAGTAAAAGGAAGGTTAAGTGTAATAGCTTTTCACTCCTTAGAAGATCGTATTGTTAAAGATTTCTTTAACAATCAAGTAAGAAGCAAACGGGGAACCTTACTCAACTCTAATGTAATCGCCCCAACCGACACAGAGTTAGAGCAAAATCCTCGTTGTGCTTCTGCAAAATTAAGAACAATTATTAAAACCTAAAACTTACTACCATGAAAAGGACAAAAAACAACTTACCCGTAACAATACTCTCAATATCACTTATCCTCTTTGCCATGTCTCAACTAGTTATTAACTCAATCTTAAGTCCTCTTGGAATAGAATTAGAGAATTTAAATACAGAGAAGGAATTTCTGGTAGAAGAAAACCGCACCATGGAGAATCAAATTGCCAAATTAGGCTCAATAAAAGTTGTAGAAACACTCACAGGAAAAAGATTAAATATTGTAAAAATAGAAGAACAGGAAATTATCTATATTAGCGATATAGACGTTATCGCTGAAAGATAATCGATGAGTCACCTTAATCATCTACATAGAAACGGAAAAATTCAAAGAAAGAAAGGTAAACAAAAGGATAACAATCTCAGAATGGTAGGTGTTTTTATCTCTCTCTTTGCATTGGTAATTGTTATTCAGGCATTTAGATGGCAAGTTATCGAATCTGACAAATTTATACTCTTAGCTCAAGAACAATACGAAGGTAATCCTAGACAATCTACAAGTAGAGGCTTAATAACTGCAAGCGATGGTACAATTCTTGCTGTAGATGAACCTGTTTGGGGAATTTATGCAGCATTAAGTATGGATGACAGAGAAAGAAAACTCTTCTTCTCTGAGAAAGACAAATTTATTGCAGAAGTATCCGGAACCTTGGGATTAGAGAAAAAAGTAATAGAGAATCAAATTACAGATGATTTTGTGTATTTCCCTATAGCACATGGAGTATCAATAGAAAAGAAGCAAGCCTTACAAGAGGCTAATATCTTTGGAGAGGGGACTACAGGATTTGGTCTATACTTTGAACGAGAAGAAAAAAGAGCTTACCCTAACGGAGAACTAGCTTCACATGTTCTAGGATTTATGGGGAAGAATGAAGCTGGAGAAGATGTCGGTCAATATGGAATAGAAGGCTTTTACTTTGGAGATATAGTAGGAGAAGAGGGATATACATATGAGGAGAAAGACTCTTCAGGTAATGTCATTCTTACAGGTGAATATGAGCCAATATTACCGAGACAGGGTAAAGATTTCACTCTAACGATTATTCCAATTATCCAACAAAAAGTGGAGTATCATCAAGCAAAAAGTGGTACGGCAATTATCATGAATCCTAAAACAGGAGCCATTATCGCTATGGCCAATTTCCCCAATTACAATCCGAACGAGTACTGGTTAGTTTCAGAGCCTTGGGTATTTAAAAACAAAGCAGTTGCTGATGTATATGAATATGGGTCAGTACATAAACCAATTACAGTCGCAATTGCACTCGAAACAGAATCGATAGATGATGATTATATGTGCAATGATAATACTGGATATCTAGATCTTTATAAAGCAACTGGCTACCCAGACCAAGTAGGACAAAAAATATATACTTGGAACAAATTACCTGGAGGATTGCTTTCTCTAGAAAATATGCTCAAACTCTCTAATAATCCATGTCTTGCACAAGTTGCATTAGAAACAGGGCATCAGAAATATTATCCCATGCTTAAAAAGTTCGGTATCGGAGAATTTTTAGGTATTGGTCTTCAAGATGAAGCAACAAGCTATATAAAACCATATGAGGAATGGACTAAACTTGACCTCATTACTACTGCATATGGACAATCAATCTCAGCAACAGCATTACAAATTACATCAGCACTAAGTACAATAGCTAATAATGGACAAAGAATGAGACCCTATATAATCTCAGAAATCAGTGACGATAAAGAAACAATAAAATTTGATCCACAAATACTCTCTGAACCAATATCTGCGGAAACAGCACAGAAGGTCTCACAAATGATGCAGCATGTAGCTCGAGAGGGAGATCCTAAATATTTCTTTGCAGAATTAAATGAGGAATATAATATCGCAGGGAAAACGGGTAGTGCACAAATCCCTAAATTAGACGGCCCCGGATACGAAGAAGATAAAACAAATACTACTTTTGTTGGTTTTGCACCTACAGAAGATGCGGAAATGATTATGCTCATTAGATTAGAGGAACCTAAAAGCAGTCCATATGCAGCACTAACTGTTGTTCCTCTATGGAGAGATATTTTCGAAGCTATAGCCGATGACCTGGAAATACCTCGTCGAAATTGAGATAATCTATTAATAAAAAATAATTTAAATACCTTTCTAAATGTTAACTATCCTAAAAGAAACTTTAAGCTCACTTTTTACAGCAGTACTAGCCTCCATCCTCTTTGCACCGATAATGATAGAAATTCTTTATAGATTGAACCAAGTAAGTGGAGTTAAAAAAAGTGAAATAGGAGGGATGAAGGGTGAGAACAACTCTGTATTTATGAAAGTCATGAGAGTTGCTAAAACTAATGGAACTCCTAATATGGGGGGAGTACTAATATGGATAATTGTTCCACTTATTACATATTTCCTTTTACCGATGACACCAGTATTAAAAGTATTCCTACTTGGATTCTTACTCTTCGGTCTCTGGGGATTTATTGACGTAGTCATATTTACTAATGGATCGAAAAATAATGAGAGATTTAGAGCAATACAAGAATCTTTCGAATGGAGATTAACAAAAGTTGCTATAGCTACATTAATAAGTACAGGTGTGATGTACTTACTTTATAAGAAAGACCTCTTCCCCGAACTTTCTTTCTTTCAAGTAGCAACAATCTCTGTAACACCAGCAGTAGTGATAGCAATGGGAATAATTGGTCAATTTGCAGTATATTCTGCAGAAATCTCTGATGGTTTGGATGGACTGCTAATAGGAATGTTTCAAATAATTACAACTGCAATGAGTATCCTCTTACTTCTTCAGGGTCAATATGAATTTCTCCCCTTACTCGGAATACTCCTCGGAGTACTAATTGTTGATCTCTACTTTAATATTCCACCTGCAAGATTTTGGAATGGAGGACCAGGTGCAATGCCACTAGGCTTTGCAATATTCTTTATCGCCGTTGCTACCAACAATCTAATACCTTACTTCCTAATGACCTCCATAACCTGGCTAATTATGCTATCTAGTACAATACAGATATTAAGTATGAAGATATTCAAAAGGAGAGTATTTAAGATTGCTCCAATACATCATCATTTTCAAGCAATAGGATGGCCTCACTACAAAATAACAATGAGGTTTTGGCTGTTTACCGCATTTCTAAGCATCGTAGGAATATATTTAGGAATAATATAGTTACTCTGTAATAGCATTACAAATATTCTCACCGGATATACACTGACATAGTTGTATCTCATCATCTGATCCATAAGAATCTCCTTCATTATGAATCTTTCCTTCATATACACACATATCCGCTAAAAACACATCATCATTTTCATCCCTAAAATATACCTTGAAATTATCATCCAAACTTCCCGTTATTCTTTCCAGAAGAAAGGTGTTTTGTATAATACATGGTTCAGAAAATTTCGCAGGATCTCCACTCTTGATCGTTGTCAATACTAAATCCTCTTCATTTATATTGAAAAACCCTACCTGCTCTGGAATTATATTTGTTGTTGTACATAAATCTAACTTCTCGACAATTATCTCAAGTCCTTCATCACTCTGGGAGACAGCTCTAAAAACAATTTCTTCTGACATATTAATTTCAGTATTGGAAAGAGAATTTAAAAATTCAGCACTGAAATCTAAATTCTTGGTAAGAAAATCCTCATTACTAAAGAAACTCTTAGTCTTACTACTCAATTCACAATCTATTTCTCCCTCCCTATTGCAAATACAATCTGCATTTTCCAAATACCCAATAACTTCCTCTCCACTCTGATACTCAACCCCATTTACAACACAAGAATTCGGTGACCAATCTATAGATAATAATAGTGTAATTAGAGCTCCCAAGAGCAATATTGAGCTTAAAAACATTAACCAAATCTTCTGTACATTTTTCATACATTGTGATTTTAGCATATCAGAAACACAATATGTTAAAATTTAAATTATGCATGACTCACACACACATCTTTCTCTAAGCCCAATCAAGGAGAATTTAAAAAGGATTGTAAATGACTTCGTAGAAGACAATGGGAAATATATCCTAAATATGGGTACGGAACCGAATGATTGGTTTACTGTCTTAGAAACTCAGAACAATGTTGATCTATCTCAAGTTATATATTCTGGATTAGGAATACATCCAACAATATATGCAGAAAAGCTAACTAATTTAGATCCGGGTCTTGATATTTTCAAGTTCTCACAAAAAATTATTCGTACATTAGAAAAGATATATGAAAAAAACTCTTCTCTTTTAACTGCTGTAGGAGAGACTGGCTTGGATTATTACTATCTGTACAAAGATATTGATATCAAGACAGAGGTAATAAAAGATATTAAAGAAATACAAAAAAATAGCTTTCGAACGCACTGTCAACTAGCACTTAAATATAACTTACCAATGAGTATTCATGCTAGAGAATTAAATGGAAAAAATGATTGTATAAATGATACCCTTAAAATATTAGCGGAGGAGGGGAAAGGGAAAATTCGAGGAGTATTCCATAGTTATACTGGTAGTCAAGAAGGTCTAAAGAAAATATTGGGTCTAGGTTTCTTTATCGGGTTCAATGCGATAATTACATATCCTAATGGAGAAAATGTCAGAGAACTATTAAAAAATGTTCCCATAGATAGAATCCTCTTTGAAACGGATGGGCCTTTCTTACCAACACAGAAAACAAGAAAGGATCGAAAATCAGAATTACCATTTGGAAAACCATCAGATATTAGAGAAATCCTAGAAACAGCTTCGGAGATTAAAGGAATTTCTGTACAAAGATTGGAAAATGAAACTGACAAAAACTTTGAATCAATCTTTGATGTTTCCTTGCACTAGAACAACGAATTCCCCATGAATTTCTTTCTCCTTTTCTAACCTACTAATCAAAGAGGAAACATCTTTTAATATAAATGCTTCCCTCTTTTTGGAAATATCCTTCGCTAAAAAGACTTTTCTTTCTCCCAACACCTTATATATTTGTCTTAAAAGTTTTAAGAGACGATGAGGAGATTCATATATAGCTAAAGTTGCTCCCAGTTCTCCATATTTCTCTAGAAGCTGCTTTCTCTTTCCTTCTGACTTAGGTAAAAAACCTAAGAAAACAAACTTGTCGACAGGCATACCAGAAACAGACAACGCAGAGGTAAGAGCAGAAGGCCCAGGGATTGGAATAATTTCATAATCTAACTCTCTTAATTCAGATACCAACTTGTATCCTGGATCAGATATTAAGGGTGTCCCACAATCACTAATAAGAGCTAAATCGAGACCCATATCTAACTTTTCTAAAATCTTGGGTAACATCCTCTCATGGTTTTGATCTCTGTATGAGATTAACTGTGTAGTAATTTCGTATCTATCCAGAAGCTTTTTACTCTCTCTTGTATCTTCAGCAAGAACAAAAGGTACTCCTTTCAAAATCTCTACTGCTCTAAAAGTCATATCTTTTAAATGACCAATGGGGGTAGCAACAATATATAATTTACCTTTCATCTCCAAAAAACATATCTAATTTATCTATCGGTACTACAGCCTGGGAAATATACACAGAAAAATCATCCACAGGAATTGAAAACTTTACATCAAACTT
>Ga0208904_1001282_pt1 | contig 17545 bp, 28 predicted proteins | sample AntAceMetag02UKB_FD_184774 | JGI IMG/M metagenome (GOLD analysis project Ga0208904, IMG submission 184774) | Saline lake microbial communities from Ace Lake, Antarctica - Antarctic Ace Lake Metagenome 02UKB (SPAdes) (version 2) | ecosystem: Environmental > Aquatic > Non-marine Saline and...
TAGCAGCAACACAAGCAGCAGAACAAGCAGCAGCACAAGCAGCAGCACAAGCAGCAGCACAAGCAGCAGCACAAATAATCCAAGAAAGAAAAAAAAGAAGCATTACAGCAATTCAAGAAAGAGGACAAGGTGGAATGACAGCACAAGATTTCCAAGAGATGTTAAGACAAAAAGGAGAGTTGCCAGAACAATTCTATGGAGGTTTCTCTTCAATGGAAGATGCCCCACCATTATATCAAGGTGGAGCAGATGTATCAGTTAAGAAATATCAAGCACAAAGAAACAAGAAAGCAGATCAGGAAATGAAAGACGCATTAGGAAACATTCAAGCTCAGATTAATAGCGGTAAAATTACTTATGATAGAGGTGTTAAGGCTACGGAGGATGTTACAAAACAAATAGAGAACAGATATAATGCAAGAGTGATAGATTATTCTAAGAAATTACAATCACAAGTTACATCTCCTTATTTTGAAACTAGACAAACTGATACTTTAAAAGGCGGTATACCATATTTGGAAGTCTTTTATATAGATCCAGAAACAGGAAAAGAAAGAAAGGCCACAGTCAAGGAAAGAAAACAATATGAATTAGGTGAGTTTGCTATTGGTGAATTACAGGCGAAGACCAGAGAACAGCTACAAGAAGAAGCTGGATTTATGGGGAAGTTTACAACACCAGAACAAAGATATAAGTTTAGAGGTGCAATTTCCACTGTATTAAAACCATTTAAGACAGGATCAAAATCATATAAGGAAGTTGAGAAGTCTGCTTCTGATTGGCTTTATGATGTTACAGGATTTACAGAACAAAAACATGAAACTCAAATGAAGAGGATAGAAGAATCAACTCAATTTTTAAAAGATCATGGGATGGCTGGGTGGTTAGCAGATATAGGAGGAGGTATTGCTAGAGGAATAGGTAAGATTGGTAAAGGTGCTATTGATAAGCCATTGAAAACTGCCGCAACATATGGTACAACTGCCGCAATATATCCAGGGTTAGCAATTTCAAGTTTAGCTGCACCAGAGCCAATTAAGTATGGATTAAAAAGATTAAAAAAAGGTGTTAGTAAAGTTGATATATTTGGTTTACCCGTTGGAGATACTATCTCTTCGTTAATTCCTTCAACCGCAGAAGACTTAATGGTGGATGCTTTAATTTTTAAAGGAGCTGGAAAGGTTATTGGTAAAACTCCTAAGATTATTAAGAAAGGATTCATTAGAGGAATTGAGGCTAAGGGTGCTTATGGATTAGCTTTTGGACAAACCCCAGAAGCTAGAGCAACGGGCTTGACAGAATTAGGTATGGGTATAGGTTTTGAAGCTGGTGGGTATACAAGTAGAAGATTAAGATTACAATGGGATAAACACCAGGTTATAAAATATTCAGTTGAGGAAAGGTCGAAGTTTGAAGCTGAAAAGTTAAAAGGAATAAAATATAAAATGGTTCCGAGACCGTTAGCTGAACAAAACAAATTCAAAAAATATGTAAGAGAGGCTAGAGATTTATGGAAATATAAACCAGAAGTTAGAGAATTAGATTTACAAGGTATGGATAGGATTCCACAAAATGCTAGACAACCTACTAACGATTGGCTTAAATCAAATAAGGGTAAGTTAGTTGTTGGTGGAACTGCTGGAACTAGAACGCAGGTAATAAATCCAGATAGCTATATGCCACATGACATGGATATATTTACATTAAGAGGAAGTCCAGAGAGGGCTGCAAAGAGTTTATATAATGCTTTACAAAAAGCTGGAGTTAGAGGATATGAATTAAGAGGTTCTAAATTAATTTATGGTGGAAAAGAAGCTATTGAGTTTCATGCTTATGATGATTTCTTAAAAGCAAACATTGAACAAGTTGCTCCATGGTATCAGACATCAAGAGTTGGTATAACCAAAACGCCATCAGGAATTAAAGTTTTATCTATGCGTTCTCAGATTGGACAAAAGACTTTAGGTTATGCTAGGTCTGGTGAAGCTAGATTAAAAGATTGGTTGTATGTATCGAAGGAAGCAAGACCCGCACAGTTAAGAGCTAAGGCACAATATGAGGAAGCTAGATTACCAGATTATTGGAAATTTGAACCTATATTAACTGGTTTTGAGCCAAAGGCATCTGGAAAAACCTCTGCCAAAATAATAAAGGGATCACCTGGTTATGAAAAATTTGATTTTGCTTTAGACTTGGGAGTTGTAACACCTAAGAAAGTTCCAAAGAAAGGTTACGCTAAAAAATATCCTAAGTATGACTCATTTGATAATGTACTTTATACTCCCTATGCATATAAGAAAGCAGCACCATATAAACCATACAAGGGATTAAAGAAAACTAAGACACCATATAAAGGATATAAGAAAAACTCTTATGCTCCAATGCTTTCTTATCTGGCGGCTCCATATTCTCCCTATCCAGTAACGCCAAAATATAAGCCTTACAAAAGAACTCCGTACAAAGGTTATACTCCCACTAAGCCTAAACCATATCAACCATATAAAAAAGTAAATCCTTTTGAAAGTTTAATTCTTCCACCGCCATCAATACCCAGAAGAAAACCTAAAGAACTTAAGAAGAAAGTGATTAAGAAAACTAAAGACAAGAAAAAATATGTTGCAAGAATAACTGGGTTTGAAGCTGCTTTAGGACTAGGCCCTAGATATGTTGAAGCTGGACAAGCTTTCACAGGTTTCGAGGCTGTTAGAGGTAGAACTGTGAGAAAACCAAGCCGTAGGAAAGCACCTAAGAAGATTAAAAAGACTAAGCGAGTTAATAGACGTAAGGATATTTCTAGTTTTCTTTATTAGATTTTTTTGAATATTTTATTAATTTCCATAATAATCCAATTATTATAGCCCAAACCATAAGTCCTTCTACTGTGGTAGGAAATAAATCAATTAAATTCATTCTTCTTTTTGATCCATATATTGTTTATATGCTTCATTAAAAAATGCTGTTGCTGATACTCCATGCTTTTTCAAATGATTAAAAAAAGACATTGGTGTTCTAACTGTAAGTTGAATTGTTTTTTCCCTTGCCATTATTTTATTTTCATCAAATTTTAGTTCCATTTTAATACTCCCTTAATTTAGTTTAAAGTTATAATAAAGTTAAGATAAATGGGTTTAAAAGGTTGTCGGTTAAGCCGATACATTTAAATACTAATCTTAACTAATAATCTAAGCTACTTCTAATAAAATTAATGGAACAAGAAGAAAAACCAACATATGATGGATCGATGCAATATGAAGAACAGGATCAAGAGTTTATTAAATTACAAATTGATGTAGAAAGAGATTTAGATAAATTTACACAAGAAGTTTTGAAAGGATTAGTTGAAGTTATTGATGAGGCTTCTGGGGAGAAAAAGTGGGTAGAGGTTGCCCCTGGACAAGTAAGCCCAATGAATGAATTAGGTGTTAGGGGTATTTTAGTTTTAATGAAAGGGGCTGTTACAAAGATTTCTAAATTATCATGTAAGACTGATGATGAAATAAAATCCGATATGTTTTATTTTCATATGACTTTAGTAAATGCATTTTATAATAATATAGATAAGTGGGAAATATCATTAAGCGATGTTGAGGCAATTAAGGAATCTGCGTTAAGATTAGTATGGGACGTAGCAGCATCATCTAGAGATGGTTTTACTGCGGTAAATTTAAGAAGTCAGTACCAGAGGAGTGAAGTTTCTCATGTAGATAACAAACCTAAATCAAGAGGATCCTTTTTAGGGGTCCCCCTCGGTAGAGGCAACTGAAAAGGAGGTAAATGATGGCATTAGAAGGAATGGCAGCATCAGCAAGCGGATTATTTATGACTGTATTTAGAGTTATAATTTGGATTGTTGTTATAGCTATTTGTTTTTTTGGTTCTAGATACTTCTTTAAAAGAAGAAACTATATGAAGAATTTTAAGATAAATGCATTAGTAACAAACCCAGATGGTTCTCATATGCATTGTAGGATTGGAAAATTTAAGGATAAAGATAGTATGAATAAGATGTTATTTTTAACATTGGCACCAGGCTGGTTCGGTTTTAAATCTTGGCAAATATGGAAAGGTGAATCTATGGCAGTTATAAATCCAAAAAACATTGTTAATCTATCTATACAATTATTCAGATATGGTCCAAGTCAATATGCAGTAATCCCTCCAACAGTTTATAGGGCAGTAGATATTAAGAAATTCAAGATAGATTTAATTAATATGCATATGTTAGAGTTCAAGGGATTAGAACAGAGAGCTGGAATATCTCGTTGGGCGGCAACCAAAAAAACATTACAAGATTTAGCACCATGGATAACATTAGGAATATTAGTTATAGGTGGTGGAGTTATTGCTTATTTTATCATAAAATTAGGCATGGTAGAGTTCGCAAAAGTTACTGCTGCAAGAGTTGCTGAATGTTCTAGTTTAATTGGTGGCGGTTCAGCTCCAATAGCTTAGGACGACAAATATATAAATATAAAAATTTATCACTATAACATGGAAAAACCATTACTATTTTTTATTTGTGCTTTTATTTTAGTAAGCACTTTCTCTTTTTCTTCAGCATTAACTCTTGAAAAAGGTGTTGGCACTATTATAACATTCCCAGTTACATTTAATGGAAGCAATGCGGCAACAGGAACCACATGTAACCTATCCATAATTTACCCAAATCAATCTTTAATGGTTGAAAATGTTTTAGCAACATATACTAACACTGGAATAGGTCAATATATAATCCCAGATAATTCTATTACAGGACCTTATAAAGTTCCATTAACCTGTACTTTTCCATCTGGTGAATCGGAAGATGGTAACGCAGATTTCACGATAACACCAAATGGAGAGCAACCAAGTGGAGCACAAACATCAGTTTACATCGGGCTGATTATCATATTATTATTTATATTTCTAATAACAATTTTTGCATTATTAGAAATAGATAACTTTGGGTGGAAAATGGGGCTAACTTCTTTTGCTTATATCGTTGCTAATATATTTTTATTAGTGTGTTGGAAGACTGCGGAAGCATTTTTAACATCTATACCATTTATTGAAACAATGTTTCATATTCTATGGATAGTATCAAATGCATGTTATATACCAATGTTCTTAGGAATAATTGCATATATGTTATTTCATATGACAGATGAAAAGAATATTGAAACATTAATGGATAGAGGATTTACAGAAGATCAGGCACGATGGCGAACTAAGAGAAAGTAATGGATGAAAGACCAGTAAGGATATGGGTACACCCAAATTTAAAATCTGTTTTGTCAGATTTAAACCAGACATTAGATGATAGTTCGATAAAATATACGAGTTATCACATACCATCAGGACTCCCAATAACTTCAGAGATAGCAGCAATCATAATTAAGAAGATACTAGATAATAAAAAAACATTGATTTCCGTTGAGAAATTAAAAAATGTAACAAATTTTAATATCAACATCTCAGAGGAATTAAAGAACCCTATAGTTTTTCTAATATCTAGCAACTGGAGCAACCTTACTGATAAGGACAAAGAGTATTTAAATTTAGAACTACAAAAAATAAAAGGAATAAAGAAAAATGACATTAAATATCGGTAAAAAAGGATCAGTAATGGACCCAATTACAGTTGGGGCAGTAATACTTACTTGTGCAATTACTATATTTGTTATGATATATTTCTGGGGTGTCTTCGGTGATACAATGAAAATAGCAGTATCTAACTCTCCTGGTAATGAAAGCGTTGCTGGAGCAATAGATGATTTGACAGTAATATATTCTTATTTGGATTATGGAATCCCAATGCTTGTTGGTGGATTGATGATTGTATCGTTAGTATTAGCGTTTAAAACAGGTGCAGGCATAATATATGCATTTTTATCTTTGATAGCATGGGCCTTTGCATTGCTTATGTCAGCAGTATATACTAATGTGTTTGAAATGTTTAGCGTTAATTTTCCAACAGTGGCTGCGAGTTTTCCCATTTTAGTTTTTATAATGGCGAATATGAAATGGATAGTATTAGCGTGGATATTCTTAATAAGTCTTATAATGTTTACTAGGACAAAAAAGGAGGATGCCCAATTTAACCAAGGAATGCAGCAACTTTATGGATAAGAAATTGTTTATATTTTTGTTATTAGGATTATTTATGTTAAGTACAGTTAGTGCTTTTGATTGGAATGATGGAATGGTTTCTTATTATAAGTTAGACGAGAACGCAGCTAATACAACAGTAGCAGATAGTCATGGAACAAACACAGGAACAGCCTCGACTAACACAGCTAATTTATATGATGCTAGTGGAAAAATTAATAGTGCTTATGATTTTGATGGGAGTAATGATTATATTCACCTTACTGATTTAAATCCTAATTTTAATTCTATAACTTTGAATGCCTGGATTAAAACAAGTGGAGAATCAAATGGAATAATTATTGGGTCACAGGTCGGTGGGCCTTCTAATGATTTATTACTGGTTGTTATGGATAATTTAGTTATTGGAAGACGACAAAATTCTTCTGGAAATAATGATGTGACTTGGGCTACTTCCATAGCAGATAGCGACTGGCACATGATTACATTAACTATCGATTCTACTGATGGGATGATATTATATGTAGATGGAGACTCAAAAGATACTAATCCTTATGTAAGCTCTGCTACTAGACAAAACTGGGAAATTGGATCTTATAATGATGGCTCAGATGCTTTTTTTGACGGATTAATTGATGAAGTAGGAATATGGAATAGAACATTAAATTCAATAGAAATAAACGAGTTATATAATAGTAGAGATGGATTGACTTATAATGATACTACTGGCTCAACAGTAACCCTGCATTCTCCAATAAATGATACAACTATTTCTGATGTTGGAACAAACTTTACAGCTATATTTAATATTTCTGGGTCTAACTTAAGTAATTATGTTTGGAAAAATGGTACTTATTATGTTTGGAAGAATGGTGTTGAAATTAATATAACAACAGTAGGATTGTCTGGAAACGAAACTAGTTATACACAATTTATAGATAATTTTACATTAGCTGATTATAAATGGAATGTCTATGGATGTTATGGAAATGCAACATACAATAACTGTACTTGGTCATCTGATGGAAATTATACATTCGTTGTTGGAGCATCTATAATATCAGATACTTATGATAATGAAAGCTATGAAACATATACTAATTTCTTTGAAGTTAATGCGACTTTGTTATCTGGAGTAATTATACAGGCAGCATACTTATATTATGATGATACTAGATATGTTGGTACAGTGACTGAGTTAGGTGATGATAATTATTCTATGTCTACGACAATTGATACTCCATTATTAAGTGGTGGTGTTGAAAATAAAACATTTTATTGGAGTTTTATTTATACATCACCAGTTCAAAAAACACAAAACACAACAACAAAGAACCAAACAGTGATGCCTATTTTCTTTGGACCATGTAATGCTACTTATACAATACATGCAATAGATATGGGCATAAAGGAAGAAGGAACTTTCATTGATCTAACTGGGACATTGGAATTTGCTGCAAATTATTGGTTAGGCTCTGGTGGAATATACAGAGAATTGACATTCTCGGATTTAAATGAAAATCTTAGTAGTTTTGATTTTTGCATATCACCAACTGATAAAACATTTAATATCGATGATATAATTTCTTATACAAGAACAGGATATGAAAGACGTGATGCGTTTTTGAATAACGCAGAGTTATCAAATAATACAATGAATTTGAGTTTATATTTAGCACTAACTAATGCTACTGATATATTTACAATAACTGTTCAGGATCAAGCTAGTAAGGCTGTATCTGGTGCATTTGTTAATATCCAAAGATGGGATATTGGTACTAATAATTTTTATACTGTAGCAGTTGTTAAAACAACATCAGATGGAACAGGAATTGTAAATTTAAGATTAAATGATGCATATTATCGTTATCAAGTTTATTATAATGGGGTATTATATTTAACAACTGATCCAGTTAAAGAGGCTGGAACTTCTAGAATATTAGAAATTAATTTAGAGGAGGCAAACCCATATGATAAATTTGATGATATTGAATACTCGCTGACATACGATAATGAAACAAATATATCTGTCTTTACATATGCTGATACTACTGGGGCGGTTGCTACTGGTTGTTTAAAAGTTTTGAAAATGCAAGGGAATGGAACAACAGAAGTTTATTTTTCATGTGTTGCATCATCTTCTGGAACATTAAGTTATCAAATAACAGATGATGGTACTTACATTATAAGAGCAATTTTTAAATTAGGGTCTGAATATGACAATGTAGAAAAAGTTGTTGATGAGATAATTAGGCAAGGTGTTGGTGAAAGATTTTCTTTAATTGGGGCTTTTGGGCAAGTCATAAGTCTTTTTGTGATTGGTACTGCTGCTATGTTTGGGGTGGCCATTGGTTCTATCCCGCTTGGGCTTGGAGCTCTTGCAGGTGCGTTAGTATTAGTTAATCTTCTTGGGTGGCTTAATATATCTAGCTCTGTTTTATATGGTATAATTTCGATAATTGTTTTGATTGTTTTTAATTTAAGGAGGAACCGATGAATAGAATAGGGAAGGGGCCAAACTTAACATGGATATTTATAGGAATAGCTTTTGCAATAACCGCAATAACATTGTCTATGACATCCTTTAATACATTATTAGAGGATAACGGAATATCAATTTCAGATAATTTCGATAATATATATGGAAATATTTCAGCAGAGCAAGCAGAAATAAATTCAATACAATCTGAAGCTTCAAGTAAGGGTAATATTTATGATGTGGTTAAAGATATAGGCGGAGGTGCTTTAGTAGTTTTTGTGACTGGACTTTCTAGCATCGGTGCATTCTTTAGCATGGGGAAATTGGCAAGCTCAATATTGAGTACAACACAAACAGCCATACCAGGACTAGATGCATTATTTGGATTATTAATATTAGTAGGAGTATTATATATTATGATGAGATTAATAACTGCAAGAAGGGGGGTAAGTGATTCAGCTTAAAATGACAGAACCATATTATAATTTAAGTGAACATGGCCCTGGGATGGAAGGCTTTGTAAATTATGCAAATGTATTGGTAAATGGGTGGCTTTCAATTTTATTTATTTTATTTATTTGGTTAGCAACTATTTATGTTGGTAGTAAGTCTGAATGGAAAATGTCTGGTGTAATGTCATTCGCATTCTTACTTTGTCTAATTTCCTCGGCGATATTAAGTTTATTCACAGTAGTTAATGAGATATTAGTTTTTATAATTATATTTGGGCTTGGGGCTTCAATATTTTGGATGGTGATTGAACGATGAAGGACAATAAATATATAAACATTTATTTGGTTGGTTTATAATGGAAAATCTACCCAAATTCATTATCGGTACTTTAGTTGTTGGAGTAATTATAGTTATAGGAATATTTGTGTTTAGTTCAATGCAAGAGGGTATGTTTGCCGATACCTTTGGATCAACCACTGATACAATTCTTACCGAATCAACAAGTACCATATCTCCTCTATATGGCGGCATTACTTCATCTGAAGTAAAGGCGAACAATAATACCTGGTTGGATTTTGATGGGGTTGATGATTTAATAAATATAGAAGATATGCAATCTAAATATTCATATTAAAATGAAAAAATTAAAATGTAAAAGATGTGAACACTCATGGTTCCCAAGAAAGAACAAAAAACCATTATTTTGTCCTGGCTGTAACTCTCCATATTGGGACAAACAGCGACGGAAAAAGAAACAATGCTAACTATATAGCTATATCCAAACCCAATTTCTATATATAAAACTTTCCCATAGGTTTTTTATGGAAAATTATAATATACAAAGGAGGTTAATTTAATATGGCAAGTATGCAAGCGTTTATTGTTGGTATCGTTCTTGTTGGTGTGACTTTAGTTATTGGTATCTTTATTTCTTCGGAAATAGCAGATCAGATGACTGATAACAGTGCTGAACAGAATGCGGCTAACGACTTAGTAACTGCATTATCTGGTGGATCTGCTTGGATTACAATTCTAGTGGTTGTTGGTTTCGCAACAATTGTATTAGGAATGTTGACAACTGGACTCGGAAGATCTGCAGATATGTCTGGACCTGTTTATTAAATTAACTTTGGGGGTAAAACCCCTTTCTTAATTTTTTAAATAAGTTTGGTTATAAATTTATTAACTGTTAACCTAAATTAATTTTCAATAGGTTGGTCGTGGACATCCAGTCCAAAATCTGGTACAGTCCACGACCATTTGTCTTTATGGACAATAAATATTTAAAGAGGAACACATTATAATAACTATGGGATTAAAAAAAACCGCAAAGAGTGCATGGGAAGGGCTAACTTCTCCTAAAGCTATAGCTGGCTACAAGCGAGCTGGCAGAGGAATAAGACATGCTTCTAGTAAGGCTGCAATTTATTTAGAAGGAACCAATCGTGGTGTTGATAATGTTCTCGGAATCAAGGCTTCTGCCAAAGATGGATTAGCTGGCGGATATATACCAAAGAAAAAATATAAAAGAGGGAGATCTTAAAAAATGATATATAATAAAAAGAAACAATTTAAGAAAAATGAAAAGAAATTTAAGAAGAAAATTAAAAATAATGTTGATGATTTAGCAGATGCTGTTCAGGATGGGCTTACGAGTAGGAGAAAATAATGGGAAGTTATAAACATGAAATGTATGAGAAAGATTTAAAGAAAGGGACAATGATTGAGATGAAAGAACATGGGTTGTCTAAAAAAATGGCATGTAAGATTGCTGGGGATAACATGAGAAAAAACCCAAATCACTATTCTAAAATGAAAATAAATTATTCCGTTAAGAGAATAAACAAAAATATCTCTGGGATATTTGGTATTTGATTATGGCAAAAAACTATACCCCTAACATAAGAAAAATAAAGGTAAAAGGTTTAAGAGTTAAAACAAAGAAAACAAAAAGAAGGAAGAAAAGATAATGGGAGAAATTATTAAAGAAAAAGTTATTGAAAGAGAACCTGGTTATTTATATTATATCGATGGTAAAGGTAATGTATGTAGAGCTGAGATGAAACGAAAGAAAAAAGAATAATTATTTGATTACTATTTCTGAAATATTTGGAGTTTTATATTCATAAGAATTTCCATTTCTATCTTCGCAATCTTGAATATTTTGGATTGCTATATTCTGGAGATAACCAGACCAATTAAAACTTTCTTCATTACGAACAATATCTGGAACAAAATTACAAGTGCAACTTCTGCCTGTCTCTAACCCACATAGATAACAATACCCTCTTTCTCCATATTCTGTTTTTATTTGATTAACTTCGTTTACATATTTAATTTGTATAACTCCTATAAAAATAATTGCAAGAACAAAGAAAGTTGCTATTACTCTTGTTGCAATTAAAAGTTTACGTCTAAACCTTTCTTTGTCCTCTAAAGTTAAAATATCTGGGTTATCTGCCATATTAATTTAAGTTTCTAAATAAAACAGATTCTATCTTGGAAACTCTTTGATCCAAATTAGTAAAGCCATCATATAATCCTTGTTCTACTGATTGGTCTTGAGCTTCTTCTTGAATTGTTTCTTCTTCTGTTTCTTCAACTGGTTCTACTTCTGGCTCTTCAATAGTTTCTACTAACTCTTCAGCTTCAGGAGATTCTACTTCTGGCACAACTACCTTAGGAACTTCTTTAATTTCTTCTGGTTTTTTCTTTTTAAACATTGTATTTTACCTCCATTCTATCTAAATAAAATGAGACATACTATTCCTAGTATTATCGACGCTGTAGTTATAATCCAATAGTGATTTATCATTATAAAACACCAGGGCGAGTGGATCAAAAGGGCTACTTCTTTTGTTTATTTAAATTTAATTCTCTCTTTCCCTGGTGAGTTTGCTTTCTTTTTCCATCTTCATCAAATTGATTAAGTATGTCATCAATTTCTACCTTCGCATTATCTTCAGTATGATTAATTAATTCTTTCTTCTTCTTATATGGGGCCATTGCTTTTTTTAATGGTGCTAGTGATCCATATGCTTTAGATATAATTAATATTCCAATTCCAACGGTAAAACATTTTGTTATTAATCCAGCCCAACCACTCTGATTATTATTCATTACTATTTTAAAAATTGTCCAAGCTATGAAGGCTGAAAATAATGTTATTGTAATTAATGTAGTTTTATATTTCAAATGTAATGATGCATAAGGACTTTGCTGAATTGTGTTCCAATTCTTCTTCACATTTTTTATATCTTTAAATGGATTTCTCATTTCTTTTTTCCCTTAACCTTAATAGAGATTTTCTTCATTCGTCTTCGATGAATTAATTCATTAATAAAATAAAATAAGTAATGGACTAAAAATCCAACTACAAATAGTTGAATACCAATTTTAATTGTTTGTAACATCAAAACTGCAATTTCCTGATATGGTGTATAGTAAGTAAAAACAATGAACCAAAAAAACATCACAGATACAATTGTTACTAATGTTAATATTTTTCCTCCAAAAAACTTTAAGTTAGAACCGAACTTACTTAATTTGTTTGTAATATCTAGCCAATCTCTCATTTTAAAATCTATCAGCCATTGAATCAAACATATTAAAGAAGGCGTTGCCTTGCTTTTGTGGTTGTGGTGGCTGAGCTTGGGGTGCATATTGTATTGGTTGTGGCGTTTGAGCTACTTGTTGCAATTGTCCACCAAAGTCCCAATAAGCTTTTCCGTTCTTTGCTATTATCTTTCCGCTTGGGAACTTCTGTGCTAAAGAAAGGAATGTCTGCAAGTCCGAACCAGTTATATCTATTTGCATTGTTTCTTCCACCATTTCTTGACTTTTTTTTTAAGTTTAGTTAATTCTAATAATTCTTCTATTTCTGATTCTTCTACATCTTTTTTATCAAAGAAATCATATCCAATCTTCTTTTGGAGTTCTAAAACATTCTTAATATACTTTTTAGGGTTTTCTTTATATTCTTCTATCTCTTCTTCTTCCCAATTGATTCTGCCCCATGCTCTTGCCTCTGGTTGAATTGCTCTCTCAAAATGGCAATTTAAATCTGGAGCAATAACTAATTCCTTTTCTAAACTTAACCTAACATATGGCATACGGGCTTTTTTAAGCGTCAAGAGCAATCCTTTCAACATTGGGTGTAGATATTTATCTTCAGTAATAAGTTCGTTTATACGCCTTAGATACAAGTGTGGGGATGCTTCTTCATTTAGCTTGAGGGTTATCTTAAATGGTTTCATTTCTTCTTGGCCTCAACTTTAAAATATTCTTGTGCTAACTCTTTTATTTTTCTATCTCTGACTATTATAGTTATAATGTCTCCAACATATGCCAATGGTAAAATTATCAATATCCACATTGATGGTTCTATAATAGCTGACGAACCAATTACGGTAATATAAGTTTTACATATTATTATGCTTATAAAATAAAATACAATCAAATAAATAGAATGAACAATGCCAGATATACTATTAGGATATTTGTCATCAATTTCTTTTAATCTCTGTCTAAATTCTATTCTATCTAATTGTGATAGTTTATTAAAATCATCTTTATTTATTTTCATTTAAAACCTCCTGTAAATATTTATTTGCAATATAAGAACGAGATCTGTCAGACTGTTCTGCCTCTTGATTAATCTTTTTAATTATGTTTTTGTCGATTGTCCAAGCGACCACATCTTTTGTCTGCACCATCTTATATTTATTTAGTTTATCAAGTATATAAAGGTAACTATAAGGTTTTAATATATAGAACGCACTTATACGTTCAGAAATTGACCATTTAATGAATAATCATTTTGATGGGGGTATTTGGATGTTTTGAGGGGTATCCTTTTCTGAACATATCTCTGACACCTTTCCAACACTTAGACCAGTTTCTTTTGCTATTGCTCTAATAGACAATCCTTTATCTCTCCATTCCCATACAATCTTCTTTTTATTTGTGTGAACTCCAGGTCGGCCCCATTTCTTACCATTGTATGAAGTTGTTTTTTTACCGTCCTTCTTTCTAACAGCAGCTTTTACTCTATCGGATTTTTTATTGCTTTCTTCTTCTGCTAGCCATCCCATAATTTGTAACATTAAATCGTGCATGATTTCATTAAAAGGTTCTGGCATATTATTTATATTTTCTAACCATGTTTGCCTGGCAGAATAAATCTTACATTTATTAATCTTGCATAGCTCAAAGAAACTAACCATTCTTTTTCTATTTCTATATAGTCTATCAACATCCCAAACAATTATGTTTGTTATATTCCCTCTGATAACTTCTTTATATATCTTATCAAAATTTTCTCTCTGCAATTCTTTCCACCCAGAAACTCGATCTTCAAGTATGTCATAATTAGTAATAATTAATTTCTCAGCCAACCTCTTACATAGTTCCAACTGATTCTCTGGATTCTGTTCTTCAGTTGAAGTTCTTATATATATTATTGATTTATCCATTGTATTCTATTATTAATTGTTGTTTATTTATATAATCTTGCCATTAATTTATTTTTTCCACAGGTTACAAACATGTATTTAAATACAGCCTGGTTGGATTAGGCTTGGAACCCTTCAAACCGTCATTTCGGGGGGTGTTTTGGCTCTGGGATCCCATGGAGGGAACCAGCCATGTTTTGCTTGTGTTTTTAACCACTGGTGTGCAGCAGACACGCTAATAACCTCTGACACCGCTAATTCATTAACATTATGCTCATCCTCTAGGTATGTACGCCTACGGTAATCCTTAGCATTCAATAATGTACCTTTATCCCCATTATTCTTTGTCTCAAGCTCCTCTATTGCATTTATCCCATCATCAATGGTCTGTAGAACGAAGTCTTGCTTCGCACCCTCGTATGCAGCAGCTAATTCCTTACTTGGAAGTCCATAGCTAATATATTCAATGCATTCCATACTAGAATTGATAACTACACGAGGAAAATGACGATAAAGTTTACCTGATGTTGCATTTGTCTGAAGTGTGAATGGTTTAAGGTATAATTTCTTCTCATTTGGATCAATACTTAAAGTTTCTAATTGAATATGGACTAATTCTCTCGCCTGTTTGTTTAACATTGTAAAGTATGGAAGATTCATTAATAAACATAAGTTCATGCTACGAAAAGATTGTAAAATGTAGGAAAATATCTTCGATGTCTTGTTAGCAAAGTCTAAAGCACCCATAGATGTTCCAGCTTCCTCTAAAATAAACAATTCACCCTTACGAACTGGTAATTCTTTACTTCTAATACGTTTAAGTAAATCTAAAACACCAAAACAAACATTATCTATTGAAAAGTCTTCATTAAATCTTTTTTGATACCAAAGTTCAGCAATTTTTAAGTTAGAATAGGATTTCCCTGTACCTGTTGGCCCAGTTGTCACAACTAAGCAGTTCTTATTGTTACGAACTAATCTATTATGAAATATTCTATTAATAATTTCTCCCTCTTGTAATTCAGATGTATTTCTAACCATTCTAATTCCCTATCTTCGCTTTCTTAAAGTAACTTCTTTCATTCAAACACAATTCAAGCTGTTCAAATATTTGTCTGTAAATATAAACAAGTTTAATTAAATATCCATGATAGAAATGTCCTTTGTCATATAAAATTTCAGACTTTATGAATGGAATGTATTCTATTACTGGTTTTTTATTGTGAAGTGGATAAGCATCATAAAATGTTTTCTGTTTTTTAATCTGTTTATCATAAATATCTTCACCTAATTTTATTAACTCATCAATTTCCTTTTTAAAATCTGTTTTATCAATGTCTGCTATCATAACATTCTTCAAAGTTAATATAGCTTCTATTGCTTGTCGTCGAGAGTCGGGATGTATTACTGTCATAATATTACCAGCATTATCCTGTTTTGTTTCTGAGAATCCTTCCTTCATTTCTTGAGATAAACAATCTTGTGCACGAGAAAAAGACTTGAATACACATAGTTGATGGGAGAACTCACCGTCTTTCCCAAAAGAAAATCCATCTGAGCCAGGTTCGATTACATCAAAATCATTATCATCCATATTATATTTTATAAGAAGTAGCTAATAATAACAATAACTTTTATTATATAAATGTATCGTTAGATTTAAATAGTATCTCCAACTTATATTTTAAGCTACTTCTAGTTAGGACAACAAATATTTAAACAAAATACTCCATAAAAAAGAATGAACAAATACTTAATCTTATTAGCACTATTACTTTTACCAATTACAACTGCGGCAGTTGGCTATGGAGAAAATGATTATGGTGTAAGTTGGCAACCAACTCCTATAGAATTTAATAATAATACTGCCTTCGTTAATGCATCTGAGAATTGGATTACTGACATAGGAACTCTTGGGACAGTAAACTCAGCCCATTTTAATAACATCGGTGGAACTCTAACAATAGATGAATCACACTTTGATTTATTATACTGTCAATTAACTGGTTGTACAATGTCTGGAGATATTGATATGAGTGGGAATGATATTAATAATGTTGGCGATATAACAGCAAGTAGTTTTATCGGAGATGGTTCTCAATTAACTGGAACAATGAATTATACAAACATTGCTTTAACTAATCAATCTAATCTTTTTAATTCTGAAGAAGGAGCAACAAAAATTGCAAATTTTAATAATAAAGATAATCCATTTGATACATCAGGTAGATCTATTGATGTAAGTTCTTATCATCTATCTTCAAGTCCTCATGTTGGAAATCATGAGGGGATTGGTGGATTTAATGTTATTGGTGGAGGAAATTATTCTGATGGTTCAAAAGCTACTGCTTTAGCATTTGGAAATGTTGCTTTAACTGAAGTATACCAAGGACTTGGTGTTGGTGGAAATGAATCTTTAGATGTATATGGATTAAATATTTATGGTGCTGCAGGATATTCATATTGGGCATCAGGTGTAGATGGAATATTTACAATGAGAGATATTTATGGAATGAATTTAATATCTGCACAAGCACAATCAAGAGTTTATGGAAATATATATAATACAATGTTAAGAGCATCTACTACTACTGAAGCAGTTGATGGAAATGAAACAATTTTAACTTTGGAAAAACCAACAAAAGGAGTTAATAATTGGCAAATGCTTTTAGAAGGAAGTGGAACAGGAACAGGTATTTGGTTTGATAGTGATGAACGTCTTTATTCCGACGGAACAGATTTAATATACGACGGTGGATTTACGGGAAGTTGTATTAATACAGAATATATTGGTGGGTTTGCAGTGAGCTGTAATGATTAGACGTCTAAACTGAAAAGGGCGAATAGTTAGATGATTAATCTTTATATAGTTGTTGGTTAATTTTGAGTGTTGTCATTATGTAGTTTTTTTCGGTGGGTTTAAATAGTAAATAATATTGATATGAATATCCTTGGATGCCCATAACATCTTTGGACGAGTGATGTGAAAATGAGTGATGTAATAAAAAAACGGCTGAGTGAAAGTGAGGGAAAAGATATAAAGTTATTTATGCACAATGGTTTTAAGTACGAA
>Ga0208904_1001283_pt1 | contig 17529 bp, 13 predicted proteins | sample AntAceMetag02UKB_FD_184774 | JGI IMG/M metagenome (GOLD analysis project Ga0208904, IMG submission 184774) | Saline lake microbial communities from Ace Lake, Antarctica - Antarctic Ace Lake Metagenome 02UKB (SPAdes) (version 2) | ecosystem: Environmental > Aquatic > Non-marine Saline and...
CTGCCAATAATCGTTACGGACAATATTAGTGGTTCCTCCCACATCAACATTCACAATACTCTCCCAAAGCCCAGCAGTAGCCGAAGCTGACACGCTGGAAGTATATTCATACACGCCGGTGGAAAGTTTAGTCATATTGGTTGTCGCCTGCGCCACTGCGCGCGTAGTATCATAAATTAAAATCGTAGGCGTTGAAGTGGCGTCCACCGGGTTGCTTTCAAAATCAAGAATAGTCAGCTTGGTGCGATAAGTATTGCCAGCCTGAATTTCCGAAACATTAGAAAGTTCAACTTTATAATCTTTCTGCTGAGATGTGCGGATGGAATTGACTGTTGATAAAACAGAGTCCAAATTCGTGTCCACTGTATTTAAATTAGTGGTCAAAGTATCAACTTTTGTTTCAATGTCAGTTAGTCGCGAAGTGGTGTCGGTACGGAAACTTGCCTGCGTTGTTCTTTCAGCCGATTGTGCCACTTCGTGCAAGGCAACCTGCTCTTCCACTCGCACATTTTGTTTGATAATGGTAAAGGCATCGCCATTTGCCGGCACCGAAGTAAGAGCCGGATCAAGTGTAATCACATTTGTAGAACCAACATAATCCGAAATCCTTCGGGTTTGGCCGTCAAGCACGCCGGAAGTAAATGTCAGAACCGCGTTGTTATAAAAGTCATTTGTTGAGTTGGTAAGAGTTGTATCAAAAAAAGTAGCGGTAGGCGAGCCGTCATTGACTGTGGCTTGGGTTACAATCATGGCACCGATTAAAATGTCCATATTGCTTTGGACATCTGTTACTCTGGTTTGGATGTCAGTTGTCTTGGTCTGAATATCCTCAACTTTGGTCCGGCTTTCTGCTTGTGCCGTCCTCTCCGCAGTTGAGCTTGTGCGCTCTGTTGTCTGGGTTGTCCGTTCCTCGGTTTGGTCAGTGCGTTCCGTAGTTTGTGTCGCTCTCTCTGTTGTTTGCGATGCCCTTTCTGCGGCTTGTGATGCGCGTTCCGCTGCCTGTGATGCCCTTTCTGCGGCTTGTGCGGCCTCGTGCGCGGCCACATTGGAAGAAATACTGCTTATATCGCTCTGAATCGTCCTTACCTCAAAATTTGCCGCGCCATATCCAGTCTTTGTCCCTTGGGTTGCGGTCACTTCATAGAAATAACTACCACTCACAGCAGGCGCGGTGTAAGCATAGCGGTAAATTCCGTTGGAACCGGTAATATAAGTCATATTAGCTCCGTCCACAATTTTGCTTCCCGAAGGATTATAAATGCTGATAGTGGAAGAAGCGCTGTTCAAAGGCGAACCATCAGTAAAGTTAATCACCTGAACATCAATCTTGACTGCGTCGCCTTGGTCAACTGTCGTATTGCCAAAAACCGGCCGCACTTCAACTGCGGTTGCGGTTATGCTTATTTCAAAATTAGTAGTAGCGGAATATTCAGACCAGAATCCGCTGGAATCTTTATACCGGACATGCCAATAGTAAGTAGTAAAGTTGCTCAAATTTCCACCAGGCACGGCGCGCGAAGTTTCTCCGGAAGCTGTCTCCCCGGAATCATAGGCCGTAGAAAGAAAATCAGAATTATCATCCACCTGCCATTGGCTGGCGGCGTGAGTATGGCCTGATTGGTCATCGAAAAAAGCCGACGCTTCCAAAAGTGGAGTCAGGGTGGTTACCGTCGCTACATTAGCCGGCGAAGAATTAGTCGGCGTGTTGATTAAATTGGTGGTAAAATTGGTGCTGGACGACCAGCTTGACCACGCCCCGTCAGAATAGCGAACCTGCCAATAATAAGTCGTGTTATGGTCTAACTCGGTTTTACCCGCCAATTCATTGGCAAAAGTTCCATTGGCCGCAGTTATTGTAGTCGTAGTTTCAGTCGCCCCGGCCGTCCTTGTCCAGACAGGAGTTAAAAAGTCAGCGTCATCATCCACCTGCCAGCCAGCGTCGGTCTGCAGGTCGCTTTCCGTAGCAGAATAAGCCGAGCCGGTTAAACCCGCATTCAAATCCTGGCCAGTCGCTCCGTTTGTCGGTAAAGAATTAGTCGGCGTATTAGGCGGAGAATTGCTAGTAAAATTTATCGTTATATCGTCCCAAACCGGCGTATCAACCCCGTCAGAAGTAAATGTTATTTTGTAGTAAAAATTAGCTCCGGACCAGCCCAAGCCGGATAAATCAATGGTATTGTCTACCCCGGTGGTTAGCGTATCTGTGCCGTCTAAAACGCCTGCTGAATTGTACCAGCTGGTATTGTCTTGGCTGAACTGAATTGTTGCCTCTGTGTTAGCAGGCTTAGCGGAAAGATTATAAACAAAACTGTCTATACTGGTAACGGTTTCGGCAGCCAGCAGGTTGGTTGAAGTCCAATTCCCGCTGGTGTAATAAGCAGCCGAAGCCGTGCCAGAAAAACTAAAACCAGCCAATACTATAACAGCAAAGAAAACAACTATTTTAAATTTTTGCGCTAAGTTTGTCATAATCGTTGGCGGTTTCCCCAAGAGTATATTTGTATTCCCGGTTGAAATCTTTGGTAAAGCGAAACAATTCCACCAAAAGGTCGTAGCTCGCTTTGTAAACTGGTAAATGATTGTATGTAGCCATATTCTAAAAAAAATTTCGCGAATGAAATGTCAAATAGACAAAATAGTCGAATCAGTCCTTGATACAGCGGACAGAAAACCCGTTCAACTTATTGCCTGCACCCCGGTTGACCGTGGCGAGGCCCGAATTCAGGTGCCGCCTCCAAGCAGTAGTACCGCTCTCAAGCGAAGACCAGATGATGGAGTAAGTGCCGCGATTGTAGAACGAGCCACTAGTACTGCGATAGCCTGCCAGCAGACCCTCAAACCCCGAAGAACCCCCGACCTTTAAATTGGTGCCCTCATTTGTGCCAAGCCAGCCAGTTGTACTTTCATCATAAGGAAAAGCTCCCGGATTTGATCCAACATTTTTTTCTAATGTTGTGTATTCGTAATGGCTTGGAATGTGCCAGCCTGCCGAGCAGATTCCTTGAACCGGCGTTACGCATTTATCATTAGGCGGAGCACCTGTGCCATTACAGCTTGCTGCATACTGCATCGTCTCGTCCCATTGGTACAAACCACCGTCTGTGGTGCAGTTTCCTTCAGTATCGGAGTAGCAGTATTTTTCTATGGTAGCGTTGTTTGTTTGATTACCCGCCCCGGCTATCAATGTTCCAACATTTATATGCTCCGCCATCCAACACTGCGAGCCGATAAGGACGGTATTATATGTTTTGCTGTCGCGAGAGTCAGTCAAAACATCCCCGCAAGCCCAAGGCACTACTGACAATTTGACCTGTCCGGCTCCGGTGTCCACGGTGATTTGCGTGCTGGTGGCGATTTTTGTCTCGTCGGTAAAAGTGTCAGTAACCGGACTGGCGGCCAGTATCCGAACCGCTTGATTCAAAGAGTAAATTCCGGCTGAACTAATAGTGATTGTAAAAAGAATCCAAGCCACCAGCGCCATACGAAGTGGCTTAAAATTCGGATGTTTGCGGAGCGTTTTTAAGTTATCCCACAAATTCGGATGCCCAATCAAAAAATCAGGGACAATTAGCTTAATCGCCCATTTCAAAAAGTGGTGAGTTTTTTTCACTCGCTTAACAGCAGGATGACAAATGCCATCTCGACATATTTGCAAATACTCCTCCGCTTCTTTTTGTACCAAAAATTGCTTCTCCCACTTTGGAGTGCGGGGCTTGATAAGCACATCTCTTATCAAATGTCGTTTTTTATTGTTAGGTTTTTGATTTTCCATAGTTTTCCACAACTAAAAAAGCACTATCACTCGGTTCGCCAAGCTCGCCGAATTAAAATTATTGTAAAATTGTCGTTTGTTCATACTGCTTTAATTATATCAAAAAATTAAGGAAAAGTGTAGGAAAATTGCCATATCAACTATTTACATTATACCACATTTTTGATAAAATGAATATGTAAAAATGTAGAAATAGTTTCAATTTCCCACCGAAAAAAATAGGGCAAAGCCCGAAAAACAAAAGGGCAAAAAGGAAGGGGGTTGGGGGCAAAAAAATGGGGGGGCGAAAAAATAAAAAATGTAATGAAAAAATTTCTGTTTTGGTTCGCCGTAGCAAAGCAGAGACGAGTGGAAACACACCAACAGAATTACCACGCTCTACGAGCGTAAAATTAAGTTCAGAGCCACCACGTACTCGGCGCGTGATTAGTCGGGGTTCTGTTCAAAAAAAGTTAGAATTTCAACCAAAAGGTACCGCAATAAAAAACGAGGCAATCATGCCCTGTTTTTTATTTTTTTATTCTTTATAGATCCACTTTTTTTACCAATTCAGACTTGAGCTCCATTGCCCCAAACCCGGGAATTTTACAATCAATATTATGGTCACCATTAATAAGATGAATGTTTTTTACTTTTGTACCAGCTTTCAAGGGTTTTGGATATCCTTTGACTGGCATGTCTTTCATAAAAAGCACTGTATCTCCATCTTGCAGAATATTTCCATTCATATCCTTTACAACTAATTTTTCTGGTTGTTCTTTGTCTTCTGTTGTTTCTGCACTGTCCCATTCGTTTCCACATTCAGGACATGAATAAACAGTTGTGTGGATGAGATAGGCGTATTGTGATTCACATTTTGGGCATTCTTTTATTGCTTCGGGCATATATAATAATGTTATAATAATGTACACAGCATTATATAAAACTTTACAAAAAAATACAAGGATTATGTAAATGATAAGAAGAAACACTGATTTTTAATAACTACACAGGATAAAGAGTGGTAAAAATTGGTTATTCATATTTCAATATAGTCTTATCTACCCCGCAAGACATCCAAGTTGGGGTGTTTTTTGTTGTTTATTTTACTTATTTTCTGTATAATATAGACATATGAATTTAGGAGGAAAACCAGACAATTCAGTTTTTGAGATGATTTTGCAAAATGTGGGCACAGAGCCTGCAGAGGTAAAAGCAAAACCATCGGATTTTAGTTTGCCTGCCAATTGGCATGAAGATCATCAAGAGGGGCAGCTAGCAGTGGATGTAGCTCAAAATGAAAAAGAACTTATTGTGATTTCAACTATAGCCGGAGCAGAAACTGACAAAATTGAAGTCTATGTTCATAATGATTTATTAACTATAAAAGGTTTGCGCAATTCACCTTTGAATGGGCAAGAAGGAGAATATTTTCATCAAGAATGTTTTTGGGGAAAGTTTTCTCGTACTATAGTTTTGCCTGTGGATGTAAAAGGTGATTTGTCCAAAGCAGAATATAAAAATGGTATTTTAATAGTTAGAATTCCCAAACAAAAAACTGAAGCAAAAATTGAGGTAAAAATCGTGGAGGATTAGTAAGAAAAATATGGAAGAAATAATAAAAAAAGTTAAAACGCCGTTCAACTGGAGGCGTTTTTGGGTTATCTTAATTACGACTGTGGTTGGTATAGTAGTCGTGTTTGGAATTTTAGTGGGTTATACTTATTCTTATAATAAAAAAGTTTTACCAGGAGTGTATCTGGGTAAAATTCCGATTGCTGGTATGGAGGCAGGTGAGTTGCGAGAGTTCATGGACAAGATGAATGATAAATTAGTCGATGAAGGTTTGACCATTAATTATAAAACTGTGGACAAAGAAGATAGTTTTAAGATTTATCCAGTTTTGGTTTCAGAAAGTAATTCTTTGGAATTAGTCAGAATTGATGTGGATGCAGAAGTTAAGTATCTAATTGATTATGGTAAAGCGGGTAATGTCTTTTCTCGAATTGGTAGTATTTTAAAGGCGCGTTTGTCATATCCAAATATTACTTTACATAATATTGAAATTGATGAAACTAGACTGCTCGAAATGTTAGGGTCAGAACTGTCACAATATGAGACTCAGCCACAAGATGCTGGTGTGGAGATTTCTAGTATAGAGCCTTTGCAATATGAAATAACTTCTTCTACAGATGGGGTGATTTATGATTACAAAAGTATTTTAGGCCAAGTTGTAAATAGTTGGGAAATATTGCAAGTGGCAGAAGATTTGCAAATGGAACAGTCTTTTGTAGAGTCAAAAGTTAAGAAAGAAGACGTTGAAAAAATTGAAGATAGATTAGGAGATATATTTGATGATGGGGGTTTAAATTTACAATATACCGATCCACACACACGTTGGGAATATGAATGGTGGATTAGTCTAGAACAAATTAAAACCTGGCTAAATGTACAGCCAACGGTAGAAAACGGTTTTGGTTTTGGACTTGATGATGATGAATTAATTGGTTATCTAAAAGATACAGTTGCTATTAAAGTTAATCGTGAACCACGTGATGCCAAGTTTGAATTTAGTGAAGGTGATAATAAAGCCAATGAATTTCAAGGTTCTCGTCCTGGGATTGCCTTAGACTTTGAGGCTACTTATGATTTAATTAACCAGGCAATTTTGGAACGTACTTGGCATGATGAAGGTATCACCAAATCAATTAGTTTAGTGACAGAAAGAATTGAGCCTAATGTAAAGACCGGTGATGTAAATGATCTAGGTATTACTGAACTTTTGGGTATAGGTACCTCTGATTTTTCCGGTAGTCCACGAAATAGACGGGTAAATATTCAAAATGCAGTTGATAAATTAAATGGGATTCTTATTCCTTCGGGTGAACAATTTTCTACGATTGAGTTTACCAAGCCTTTTACAATAGAGGGTGGTTATTTGGCAGAGCTAGTTATAAAAGGAGATGAAATTAAACCAGAAATTGGTGGTGGTCTGTGTCAGATTGGTACTACACTTTTCCGTATGGCTATGAATTCAGCCATGGATATTACTTCTCGGCGTAATCATTCTCTTGTTGTTAGCTACTACAATGATCCAACCAATGGTAATCCTGGAACTGATGCTACTGTTTATGATCCAGCTCCAGATTTTCGTTTCAAAAATGATACAAAAAATTATGTTTTACTTCAAGCTCAGGTTGATTGGGATGAACAGATTTTATATTTTTCATTGTGGGGAACAAATGACGGCCGTAAAGGTTATTATTCCAATCCAGTCGTGTTGGAATGGATTCCTTATGGCGAGACTAAAGAAATTGAAACCATAAAGATAGATCCAGGTTCAAGAGAATGTCAACATGCCTATACCGGTGCTAATACTACTTTTACATATACACGTGAAGATGCTGACGGAAAGAAGGAAGAGCGCGTGTTTGAAAGTCACTATCGTCCTTTGCCTCAGATTTGTTTAGTTGGCGTTGCTAAAACTTGTAGCCCATCACCAGACAATCCAGATGAGGAAGTATGTGTTCCAATTAGCGAAGTCGAGATACCCGTTGAAGAAGTTGTAGAAGGGGAAGAACAAATAGAAGAGTAACTATGAATATTTTTATTTTATTTGTTACGATTGTTTTTGTCCTGTTTTTTACTATTCGTCCGGTTAAAATAAAAAAAATAAAAATTGGTATGGCCTTGGCTTCTGTAGTAGCCTTGGCTTTTTTATTTTTAATAGGTGTGGTAGATATTGAAATTATAAAACATGGTTTACTTGATAATGGTGCATTTAAGCCATGGCAAATAATCGTGATATTTTTTACCGTGGCATATGCGAGTGTGAGTACTGACGTGACGGGGATTTTTGATTATCTAGCCTACATTACTGTACGCAGGGCTGGTGGCAATGGTAACAAATTATTTCTATTCTTTTATGTCTTTGCAGGATTTTTAAGCGTTTTTACTTCCAATGACATTGTCATTTTGACTTTAACGCCGATTATTTTTTATTTGGGTAAGCACGCCAAGATAAATGTAATACCACTTCTCTTTGCTGAGTTTTTTGCTGCCAATACTTTGTCTATGTTTTTATATATTGATAATCCTACCAATATCATGGTCGCCAATGCCATGCAGATTGGATTTTTGGAGTATGTGTCAGTAATGTGGTTGCCGACTTTGGTGGCAGGAGTTGTAAATTATTATTTATTAAAATTAGTTTTCCGTAATATTCTCACGAAGCATTATAGAATTGATGAAACGTCCGATTTTCACGTCAGAAATTGGCTAGATGCTTTTTTGAGTGTAGGTCTAATGCTCTCTATGTTTGTTTGTTTGGTTTTGTCTGGTCAGATGCACATTCCAATTTGGATTATTACTTCAGTTTTTTGTCTGATATTTATTGTAGAAGATCTGTGTTTTAGTTTTTATTATTATATAAATGAAAGAGGGAAGTCCAATGCTCAAATACAAAAAGCACAAGATGTTTATCAGATTCCAAAAGAGAAAAATGAGTTTTGGTTAGCAATCAAAAGAATGCCTTGGAAAATTTTACCGTTTATTATTACTTTCTTTGTAGTAATAGAAGCTTTCAGTAATTTTGGTGTAGTAGATGAGTTGGCTTACTTTATATCAAGTCATTCTACTAGTTTAATTAGTAGTATTGGTTTGACCGGGGGGTTGTCTTTTATTTTGGCTAATCTAATAAATAATCAACCAATGACTATATTCTTCACTCACATCTTCGTCAATGATGGTTTTTTGCTAGCAGGACAGAATATGAGGGGATCTGTTTATGCTCTTATAATTGCTAGTAATCTAGGGGCTAATCTAACGATAATAGGGGCGCTAGCAGGTATTATGTGGAAGAGGATTTTACAGGTGAAAGGGTTAAAAATTAGCTATGGTCAGTTTTTGAAAGTAGGTTTGTTTATTACGCCTTTTGTGTTTATCTCTAGTTTAGCTACTTTGTACTTAGTTTTAAGATTTTTTGGCTAAGATTAACTAAATTTTAGTTTCATCCACAGGTAACACCTTGACAAGGTGTTATTTTTTTGGTATTATGTATTGTTACATTAATGCTTGTGTATAGAGATAGTTAGTATTTAGACCTAGAATTTTATCGAATAAATACTTATCTCTCTGTATTTGTGACCCTCCTTCGCTAAAGCTACGGAGAGGCAAGACGAGGTTATAGAGTAAGTCTATATTTCTAACACGTTCGGTGTTGCTAAGTATATACAACTCTGTATCCACGACAAGCATGGAGGTGTGTACTCGGCTACAGCAGGCTACGGCTCGCTTCTGACCCAGAATACACCTTCTTGGATACAGCATTAAGGAGATTCTCCTTATAAAAAAAACTACTCCATCCCGCAAGGGGTGGGGTTTTGTTTTATAAAAAAACCACGATTTAGATCGCGGTTTTTTGTTTGTTCATCGAGAGATGCACCAAGATGCGTCTTTACTTTATAACTTTATCTACTACACCATACTTCTGGGCTTCCTCTGCACTCATGAAATAATCACGATCAGAATCAGCTTCTACTATCTTCATTTCCTTTCCTGTATGTTTAGATAGAATTTTGTTTAAGTTGTCTTTTGTTTTTAAGATTCTTTCGGCGTGAATTTTTATGTCACTTGCTTGACCCTGCATACCACCCATGACTTGATGGATCATGACTTCGCTATTTGGTAGAGAAAATCTTTTACCTTTGGCACCGGCTGCGAGTAGTACTGACGCCATGCTAGCTGCCATACCAATACAAATGGTTGAGACATCTGGTTTTATATATTGCATGGTGTCATAGATTGCTAGACCGGCAGTGACAGAACCACCAGGGGAGTTGATATAGATTTTTATATCTTTGTCAGGATCTTGGTTTTCTAGAAATAAAAGCTGAGCAATAACTGTATTGGCGACACTATCATCAATCGCACTGCCGATAAAAATAATTCTGTCTTTTAGAAGACGAGAATAAATATCATAAGCACGTTCACCGTGAGTAGTTTTTTCTATAACTGTTGGAATTAAATGTTGTGAGTTCATTTCATTTTTCATATTATTTTTTTAAGCTATTTCTATTCTAACTTATTTAGCTCAAACTTTCAACTGCACTCCACACTTTTTCAAAAGCATCATCTATGCTTCTTACGTTTAGAGTAAATCCTGACGCTTTTTTATGTCCACCACCACCAAGAGCTTTGGCAATAGAGGCGACATCAAAATTATCATCTGTAGTTCTAAAACTTCCTTTTATATTTCCGTCTTCTTTTTCTTTTAAAATTAGACTGGCTTTACCATCACCTAGGTTATTCATAAAATTGGCGATACCTTCAGCTTCAGATTCATCTGCTTCATTTTCTTGTAAGTCTTTCTGTGTAATGTAAGTGTAAACAATTTCATGAATATCGTGTTTTTCTAGGCGAGAAAAAACTACTCCCCAAAGCTTTAGGGAAGCAAAAGTTTTGTCACGCAAAAACCAAGTTTTAATAGTATTAAAATTAGCACCTTTTTTAATAAGGTCACTGGCTACTTTCAAAGAGTTTTGGGTGGTACCTGGATTGGTAAAGTTTTCTGTATCAGTAATAAGACCAGTCAAAAGTGAGGCTGCCATGTTTTTGTCAATTTTGATATTATTATATTTTAGAAGACCATGGATGATTTCTGTTGTAGAAGAAGCACCTTCAACTACAAGATTGATATCTCCGAAGTAGTTATTAGTGGGGTGATGATCAATATTGATAATAATAGGATCGTGTTCAAGGTTTTTTATAAAGTCGTGCACACCAGCATATTTAAGATCTCCAGAGTCTAATACTATAATAAGATCATGCCCGTCATCTTCCCAAACTGACTCATCGGTTGAAATATCTACTAGGTGGGGGAGGGAATTCAGCTTTGCTGTAGAGTCTGTCATGCAATAAGTAGAATGTGGTTTGCCAATGTTACGTAGATAATGAGAAAAACAAGAAACAGACCCATGAGCGTCTCCGTCTGGATTTTGGTGAGGTACAAGCAAAATTTTGTTTGCTCCCTGTATTTCATTGTAGATTTGTTTGGCGATTCTTGAGGGCATAAGTTCGATTAATCCTGAGGAACTCCCGTAGGAGAGTGACGTGAGGATCTCTTTTTAAGTTACTGCAATCCGTATTGAAGTAAGATTGTTTAATGAACAGGTTATTCTATATCATATGGTAAAAGTTGTCAAGCTCTAGCTTTAGGTGAAGGAATAGAAAGACTTTATTTTTCTTAGTAAAGAGTGTATAATATTTTTATTCATCTTGAAATTGTTTAAGATAGGAATTTTCTTTTAAAGTATCTACATAAGTGTTTTGTAATGCGGATTGTTAGATACAAAGGAAAGGGATCCCTCTCTACGCTCGGGATGACAACTGCCTATGTATTTAAAGTCCATAGAAATTCATGGATTCAAGTCTTTTGCTAAAAAGACTGTTTTGGATTTCCCAAATGGGCATAATGGGCGCCATACTATCACAGCTGTGGTAGGTCCAAATGGCTCTGGTAAGAGTAATGTGGCAGATGCTATTCGCTGGGTGATGGGTGAGCAGAGTATGAAGGCTATTCGTGGAAAGAAAGGCGAAGATATAATTTTTTCTGGTTCAGAATCAAAAGGGCAGATGGGAATGGCTGGAGTCACTCTTACATTAGACAATTCTGATAAGCGCGTACCAATTGATTTTGAAGAGCTTGTTATTACACGTCGTTATTACCGCTCGGGAGATAGTGACTATATTATCAATGGAAAAAGTGTACGTTTGCTAGATTTGCAATTATTACTTGCCAAGGCTCAGTTTGGTCAGGGTTCTTATTCTGTCATTGGTCAGGGGATGATTGATAGGCTTCTTCTTCAAACCCCACAAGAGCGTAAAGATTTTTTTGATGAAGCTTCTGGTATCAAAGAATTTCAAATCAAACGTCACCAAGCTGCTCTAAAACTCCGTCGTACTCGGGAAAATATTGATCAAGCTGATTTACTTCTAAATGAAGTTGCACCTCGTTTGCGTAGCTTGTCTCGTCAGGTAAAGAAATTGGAAAAACGACAGGATGTAGAAATAAAACTTCGCGAAGCTCAGGAAAGTTATTATGTTACTCTGCATGATTATAATCAAAGTAGTCTAAATGAATTAACAGCAGAATTGGTTAATGTTAACAATGAATATAATGGTGTTAATGATAAATTGAATAAAGTTCAGACAGAATTAGCAGAGTTGGCTCGTGAAGAATCTCGTCAAGAACAATTTCAAGCTTTGCAAAATACTTTTGGAGAAATTTCTCGTCGTAAAAATGCATTGGAGCGTGATCGAGCAGTACTACAAGGGAAATTACAAACTGAATATTCAAAAGTAGGAAAACAAAATGTTGGTTGGCTTGAAGGTAAGATAGAAGAATTGGGACAAAATAAAACTAGACTCGATGGAGAGCTAACTGATGCTGAAAACTTGGTAGAAAAGTCAGGAGAAAATATTTTGATACAAAATAAAAAAATAGAGGAGCTGTCTATTGAGCGTACAGAAACCAGAGGAAAGATCTCCAACATTGAACAGCAGATGATAAAAACAAAGTCAGAACAGAGTTATCTGCAATATTCTGGTTTTCGTGCTGTACAAGCTGTCTTGGAAGAACGTCATAGACTTGGTAATGTCTATGGTACAGTGGCGCAACTCGGTGAAGTGGACGAGAGATATCGTCAGGCTCTAGATGTGGCTGCTGGTGGGCATTTGTCTTCGGTGGTGGTTGATAATGATAGAACTGCTCAGTCAGCTATTGAATATCTACGAAAGAATCAACTTGGTTTTTCAACTTTCCTACCACTGACAAAAATAAAACCACGTATTGTGGCCAGTGATATTCAGAATTTGTTAGATAGAGAAGGTGTGCATGGTATGGCGGTAGACCTAGTAAAATTTACTGATAAATTTGCTGATATTTTTTCTTATGCTCTTGGTAGTACTCTTATTGTTGATAGTCTAGAAGTAGCTCGTGAGATTGGGATTGGGCGAGTACGTATGGTGACACTAGATGGTGATGTGTTGGAAACCAGTGGGAGTATGAAGGGTGGATATAGAAATAAAAATAAAATGCGTGGTATGAGTTTTTCTCAGGGAGACTCACCATATTTGATAGAATCAGAAACTTCTGATAATCAGGAAAAACTAGAAGACTTACAAGAAAAATCTAGCAAGTTAGAAATAGATTATGAAAATGCTCAGGAAGAATTACGTGAATTGCAATCTCAAGCCCACATCGCTGGTAGTAGGGCAGATGTACTAGGGGAGCAAAAACAAGAGTCCAATCGTGAGCTAGCTTCTTTTGAACAAGAGCTTTCACTTCACACTATGAGTCCAGAAGAATTTGGCGAGAGTATGAAAGATGTGCAAAAACAAAAGGATGACATGGATAGACAAATTAAACTTATAGAAAAAGAAGTAAAAGATGTGGAAGACAGGATTGAAGAATTTAATAAGACAGAAGAAGAAAAGAAGAAAAGAATTTTTGCTTTGCAAGAAATAATGCAAGATGAACAGAAAAAATTAAATAAAATTGTTGATGCACGTAATGAAAAAAGAGTTTCAATTGCTAAGCTAGAAACAAAACAAGAAGATCTTTCAAGTGAAGTTTATAGTGAGATGCATACCAATATACAATCAATTGTTGAGCGCGGAATAGAAAAAATAGATATTAGTAATCTAGATGAGCTACAACAAAATATTCAAAAATTAAAATACAGTCTAAGTTTAATTGGTGGAATTGATGAAGAAGTAGTAGAAGAATATAAAGAAACAAAAGAAAAACATGATAACTTAGTTGATCAGCTAGATGATTTGAAAAAAGCTTTGGATGATTTGGAAACTTTGGTAGAAGAGCTTGATAAAGTTATGAAGAAAAGACGTGATAAAGCTTTCAAACAAATTAAAAAAGAATTTTCTCGTTATTTTGTAGAATTGTTTGAAGGTGGAAAAGCAGAGTTGTCTGAAGTTTATGGAAACATTGATTCCACTGATTTAGAAGATGATTGCACAGATATAGAAAATGAAAATCAAGAAGAAATAGAAGAGGAACAGGCTGAAGTAAAAAAGAAACGTAAGAAAAAAGTTTTATTAGGTATTGATATCATTGCTTGTCCTCCGGGCAAAAAGATAAAAAATATCGCAGCGCTTTCTGGTGGAGAGAGGACCATGACATCACTAGCTTTGCTTTGTTCTATTTTACATACCAATCCATCACCTTTTGTAGTATTAGACGAAGTAGAGGCAGCGCTCGATGAGGTCAATACTTTACGTTTTAACAAAATTTTACAGGAATTATCTACACAATCTCAATTTATCCTTATTACTCATAATCGAGCTACTATGCATGGCAGTGACGCTCTCTATGGCGTTACTATGGGGAATGATGGTATAAGTCATCTTTTGAGTGTAAAACTGGGAGAAGCCGAGAAAATGAGTGAATAGAACACGGTAGTGTGCCTTGCTCTTGACAAAAGAGCGGGTTTAGATTATAATATTGGCATTCAAATACCAATCCGCCTCTAACAAAGTTGCGGTAGATAAACCCTGATGTCACGATTGGGGCGCTCTGAAAGGTAAAATATAAAATAATAAATATGTTAATGATCCGTTTACAACGTATTGGTAAAACAAAAAAACCTACCTATCGTCTTGTTATCTCTGAAAAAGCTCGTGATACACAAGGTAAAGCTTTGGAAATATTGGGTACTTATAATCCAATAGAAGCTAGTAAACCTCTAAATTTGAAAGAAGACAGAATCAAACATTGGTTATCTGTAGGAGCTCAGGCTTCTGAGACCGTACACAATCTTCTTATCAAAGCTGGTGTTATTACTACCGACAAGAAAAAATCAGTATCTATTTCTAAAAAACGCCAAGTTAAAATTGATGAAAAGAAAGGTGCTGTAGAAGAAAAGAAAAAAGAAGCTGCTGAAAAAGCTAAGGCTGATGCTACTGCCGCTGCTGAAGCTAAGGTAGCTGAAGAGGCTGCTAAAGCTGCGGAAGCAGAAAAACCTGCTGAGGAAGTTCCTGCTGAGGAACCAAAAGAAGAAGTTAAGGAAGAGGTAAAAGAAGAAACTCCTGCTGAATCCACCGAAGCTAAAAGCGAAGGTGGGGAAGAAAAATCTGCAGAAGAGGAAAAGAAAGAAGAATAAAATACAACTATATAATAAATACTCCCAATTAGGGAGTATTTTTATTAACAAATGATAGTTGACGTATTTTAGTACTAGTGCTATAATATTTTCACTGTTTAGTAGTGGACATACCACTCTAGACATGCTATTTATTCATTTAGATGAACAGGCAATATGGAACAAGATCAAACTTTCCTAGAGCACATCATCAAAGCGATTGTAAACAATCCAGATGATGTCAAAAGTGAACGTACCGTTGATGAACGTGGCGTCTTACTTACATTGGATATCAATCCAAGCGACATGGGTTATGTTATCGGTCGTCAAGGTCAAACTGCTCGTGCAGTCCGTACTCTTTTAAAGATTGTTGGTGCAAAGAATAACGCTCGCGTTAACTTGAAGATCAATGAACCAGAGGGTGGGCGTGGTCCTAGACCAGCAGCAGTTGCTTCAGATGATACAGGTTTCGTTGCAGCAGCTCCGGCAGCTCCAGTAGCCCCAGCAGCGGTAAGTGACGATGAAATTGATACTAGTGCAGTTGATTTGAATATCTAATCAATTTACACATAAAAAACTCTCACAGTAATGTGGGAGTTTTTATTTGTGTCGTGAAGAGATGTGGAGTGGTTGTAATTTTATTTAGATTTGATTGAAGAAAAATTGACATATCGCCAAATTGACTAATTTTTGATATACTTTTTTTAATTAAGTATTTTTATGATTAAAAAAGAAATTGTTTGGATTCGTAATTTGCGTGTGGTGGCAAGTATAGCCGTGGTTGTTGTCCATGTTTGTTCACAAAGTTTGTTGCACTTTCCACCAAAAGTTTTTCTCGGTTGGGAAACATTATTTTTGGTTAATGCTTTAAGTCACACAGCTATTCCAATTTTTGTAATGATCAGTGGTGCTTTGGTGCTTGCTAAAAATCCATCTGAATCAGGGAGAAGGGTAAAAAAGATTATTTTTCTCATTATCTTTTGGTCAATTTTTTATACAGTATTCAATTTCTTTTTTAATGATTTAACAATTACTTTTCGACATTTTGCAGGTTCATTGGTGCGTGGTAATGCATTTTTTCATCTTTATTATTTATATATTGTTGTTGGTTTATATTTGATTACACCTTTGTTGCAGTGGATAATGAAGAATAATCAAAAAAGGACATTGATTTTAACCTTGGTAACTATAGCAATTCCTATGGTTTGGGTGTTAATTGTTTTTATTATAAAGAAACAGGTGATAGATCCTATGGTATCTTTACTTTTTTTAGAATATATTGGTTATTATGTTTTAGGATATTATTTGTCAACTTATTTATTTCAAAAACGTATATTAAAGATGTTTTGGTTGGTGTTTATTATTTTAAGTGGGGTAATTTTTACTTATGTTACAATTAAAATTACCCATAATCTTTCTTATCCTTATCATTATTTAAGTGTAGGGGTTCTGATTAGCAGTGTTGGTCTATTTTTATTATTTCAGCATAAATTAAATAGTAAACCGTTTTTAACCAAAATAAAATCTTCAGAAACATTAGGTATATATTTATTACATCCAGTCTTGCTTATCCTTTTAGTTCGTTTTACTCCTATCAATGGTTCTTTATTTCACCCTTTAGTAGGACTTACCTTAACTGTATTTTTGGTATATTTTTGTAGTTGGTTGATTGTTATTATGGTAAAAAAGACAGTGTTTAAAAGTATGGTAAATTAGATGTTGTCAGTATCAGTTAGGTTGGTGAGATTTGTTTGTCTACCAAAAGACAGACTAGCCTTTGGTCGAGATTTTGTTATAGTTTATTTAATAAAAGAAAACATGGTAAAAAGAAAACAAATTATTAATACTTGTTTTTTTATACTTTTATAGTTATAATATTATAACTATGGAATACCTACCTTTACTATTTTTCTTTCTTGTAATCATCCCTTCAGCTATTATTCATGAATATGCCCATGGCTGGATGGCAGATCAGCTGGGTGACCCAACAGCAAAATATGCTGGGCGTCTTAGTTTGGATCCACGTGTTCATGTCGACAAGTGGGGGACACTACTAATGCCGCTGCTTTTGTTTGTTATGACTGGTGGTAGATTTTTGTTTGCTTATGCCAAACCAGTACCTTTCAATCCCTACAATCTGCGCAATCAACGTTGGGGTCCTGCGTTAGTCGCTATTGCCGGCCCATTATCAAATCTATTTTTAGCTTTGGTTTTTGGTTTGCTTACCAGATTTTTGCCACCTAGTAATATGACTTTGTTTTTTTCTATTATCGTCTATGCCAATGTACTTTTGGCGATATTCAATCTGGTACCTATTCCGCCACTAGATGGTTCCAAGATTTTATTTGCAGTTTTACCAGATTCTCAGTACAAGCTAAAAATGGCTTTGGAGAAATATGGTTTCATGATTTTGCTTGGTTTTATCTTTTTTGGTTTTCAGTACATTACCCCAATTATTCAATATTTATATCTGTTATTTACTGGTGGGTTTGGGTTCTTTTAACACGGATTATACGGAAGAAAGGATTATACGGAAATTTATAAAACAAAAAACCGCGAATTAAATCGTGGTTTTTTGTTTCCTCCCACAAGTAATCTCTCTTCACAACTTGCATTAGCAAA
>Ga0208904_1001284_pt1 | contig 17527 bp, 29 predicted proteins | sample AntAceMetag02UKB_FD_184774 | JGI IMG/M metagenome (GOLD analysis project Ga0208904, IMG submission 184774) | Saline lake microbial communities from Ace Lake, Antarctica - Antarctic Ace Lake Metagenome 02UKB (SPAdes) (version 2) | ecosystem: Environmental > Aquatic > Non-marine Saline and...
GATTATGCCTATTACTGTGATCTCTCCGTCCTCTGTTATCTTAGCTTCGTCTCCGATGTTGTATCGGTCTGCCGGCACATCCTGGTTGAACCAGATGTTAACCCACCCGGAGGATATTTCCATTTTGATCATCTTCAGGGGTTCCTTGGGCTTACTCATTTTGGTCTGCCTCTGGAATAACTGTAAATCCAGTTCCCTTCAAAGCCCTGATAACATCTGCCCTGCTCATCCCTGGATCCTCTCATTAATTATCTTTTGATTCTGGCTTACGGCTTCTTTTAGGTTCTTCATCATCTTCTCCCTTTAGTTCCCAATTTATTCTGATATCGTTTTTTATCCATTGGCATTTACTTCCTCCGGTTCTCGATATCGTTCCATTCCTTGGCTACTTCCCTTGCTTCTCCTTTACTGTCGCAGTACCAATTGAATAAATATTTAATCCGTGGGGTGTCTTTAATTCCAACCATCCATCTGCCTCTATTATCCTGCATGGCTGCATATTTATTATTAGTCGGAATTGGGCTCATATATTCCTCCCATTCCACCGTTCCACCATCTCATCGATATCCTTCCGGATGGCTTCCTTCTCATTCTCAGTTCCTTCAAAAGTTCTGTGGTCTTTTGATTCCCAGGTGAACATTGCACAGCACTTGCATTCCAGTTTGATCTCCATTATAAGATATAATCCTGGGCATCCTCCGGATCCGCTATAGGTATTAACATCGGTTCTCAGTCTCAGCTCAAGCTGTCTTTTGCCACAGGTCACGCATTTTTGGATTTCCAGAGTGTTGATATATCCGATCGCATAATCAGCATAATAGGCATCGCTCCCCTCTTTGTAGATGAGCGTCACTGCCGGTTTTGGGGTGAGCATAGCTGCCAGCTCTGCAGCATCCTCTTTTATTTCCAGAACCCTGCGGTGTTTGGCATCGCATACCATACAAAATGGATGATCTCTATCAGGGATAATGGTTCCACAATTTGGGCATTCGTGTATTGGCATAGTTAGTCCCTACTATCTGCCAAGCAGTCTATTCTTTCCTGGTTCATCTTGTCTACTTGAGCTTGATATAGTTCTTCCCTGGCGATTTCCACCGTGCCGATTTCTTTGATGCTGGTAATTAAATTGATGTGCTTCTCTGTAAAAATTACTGGTAATGCTTCTAAAACTTCTGTCATTGTATCACCTGCGATCATCTTTGGATCCAGATTTGCGTGGAACATGACTTTGTATAACTTTTTCATTTCTGCCTCCGTTGGCTATTTACTTTTTTCCCTTCATATCAGTCAATTTTTTCTATCCCAGGGCTTGCCCCTATCTGTTTGGTGCTCTCACCCTGTTCCCCAGGTTTATGGGATATCACCTCGATCGTGAACCCTGTAATTATTCCGTTGCCGTCTCTGTTCAGGTTTACGTCCTGAGCTGGATATAGCCCCTGCAGCTTATTGATTTCCTGCTGCACTGCCAGGGCTGTCTTATAATCCTGTACCTTGTGAGCTTTACGGTATAGCTTAACCAGACGACGTTGGGCTTTACTTCGCTGTATTTCCCTATCCTCATTATCACCTGCTTTAAATAGTTCAGTTGCTGCATGGATGTAATTATCGATCGTCCGGCTACTTACCGACCATGCTATTTCCTCGGTGTTGGTATATTTGATTATCTCTGCCCTGCTGGCACCGTCCACCAATAATTCGTAGACGGTGTTTACTCGGTTAGTTCTCTCTACTTTGGTTGGTTTGCTCATGTAGTTCCTCCTGCCAGTTTTTATGGAAATTGTAAAGTTTCAGGGAGTTCGTTATTACTGCCTGCTCGATTCTGGGATTCGCTGTGAAGTTCGCCGATCCTTCCAGACATAAGAATATATCCCTCTCAAAATTTGCTAATAACATTATTTTTGCGTGCATCCGGCAGGTTAAGTATTGCTGTTGCCGTGCCTGGACGTATTCCATTAACATCGAATAGACCGCAGTCTCCCTACTCTTAAAATAAACCCCTGTTATCAGGCTTACTTTCCGGATCCGCTTCTCATCGTAAAGATCAAATAAATCCTGGACGTTCTGCCGGTTCATTGTCCAGGTCGTGAGATATGCTTCATCGCAGCCGTTCATTTTGTCTACCAGAATAGGGAGGTAATTAAAAAAATCAAAGTTCCCATTCTGGATAATATGAATTGCTTGATTTGGACGTGGAATGTTACCCATCACCGCTTTGGCTTTTTCGTGTTTCATTTTCTTTACTGTATCGATCTCATCCAGCGTTATTGTTATTCTGCTGCTCTCTGGCAGAGCGAGTCCTGCTGACTTTTTTTTGTCTCCTGGGGATTGTTCCCTGGGTTGAGGATCATCCATGTCTATAAAATCAAATTGCCAGTTTTCTTTTTCCGTCATAGTGGCTCCTTATATCTTCTCCGCTTTCTTGCCGGTGAAATATTCCCAACGTGCCAGGATCGCATCGCAGTATTTAGGGTCGAGCTCGATCGCTCTGCACTTCCGTTTCAAAACTTCACAGGCGATGATCGTGCTCCCGGATCCCACGAATGGATCCAGAATGATATCACCTGGCTTGCTGGAGTTCTTCAGAGGTATCTGCAGGAGCTCGACAGGCTTCTGTGTGGGGTGGTATTTGTATTTCCTGTTGTATTCTACTCTCCAGATGCTGGTAAGCCCAGCTTCCTCTAATTCCCTGGCTTTCTTGATCAGGTTAAGGAGCTGCTTATCGGTCAATTTATCGAATTCCCAGACGGTTTTATTCTTACGATCTCCGTAGAATTTGGGATGATATCCCTTGAAACCGGCATAAAATATTGGCTCATGTTTCCACTGGTAGTCTCCCCATCCCAGGACGGCACTTTTCTTCACCCAGATTATAGGGTTGATAATCTTGCCGTCTATGCTCTCGATCGCTTCCTGAAATTCTCGGGCAGTCGTGCTGACATGGAAGACATACATTGCAGCCCCGAGCTTTAGTCTGGGCTTGATTGCCAGGAATGATTCATTTAAAAACCGGATGAATTCCTCAGTTACCAGGTTATCATTTACGATCTTCTTGGTGGTGTTCGCTCCCTTACCCTTGTAGTTTACATTGTATGGTGGATCGGTTAGGAGCTGGTCTGCCTGGGTGTCGCTCATCAGGGCTTCGTAAGTTTCCGGATTGGTGCTATCGCCACAGATTAATTTATGGTCTCCTAACTGCCAGATTTCCCCTGCTGCTACTCGCTCCGGGTAAACCATGGGGATTGCATCCGCATCCTTGCCACCTTCCAGGTCTCCGATATCGAATTCGTCCAGGGAGAAACCGGTTAGGCTGATATCAAAATCTGCGTCCAGGAGCGATTTGATTTCCTTCAGCAGAATGTCCTGGTCAAATCCTGTATTCAAACACAGCTTATTGTGGGCGATGATGTATGCCTGGAGCTGTATGGGTGAAAGATGCCCCAGCTTGATCACCGGCACGTTCTTCATCTTAAGCTGCAGAGCTGCCAGATATCTGCCGTGCCCTTCAATTATCGTATTATCTGCTGATATTGCTATCGGGTCATTAAATCCGAATTCCTCAATTGACCGGCATATCTGGTCTATCTGTTCTGGGGGGTGTTCCTTGGCATTCATGCCGTATGGCTTGATCTCTTTCAGAGCCATCCTGGTGATCACCATCTCCGGTAGTTTATTATTTTTTGTCACTGTTCTCTCCTTCTCCCATAAACGGAATGATCTCAATATCCGTTTCGTCCCATTCCTGCTTAATTTCAAACCCTACACTCTTATCGTGCTTTGCTGGTTCCAAGACGGTATATGTATTTGGTATTTCCATTTTCCCTGCCAGGATTCGTTCATTTCTGGTTCCCTGGCTGATGCCGTCATGGATAATAATACAATGGCTCATAAAACTGAACAGGTGTTTTGATCTTCTCTCAAATGCTCCCCTGCGATATCTAAAGTTAAGAGATACTGTAATCATGGGGATGCCCTGCTCCCTGGCTATTAACCTGGCGATCTCGCACACTCCACCTGGTTCCAGTGCCGTGCATAGCATATCCGGGCGATAGTCATCGATCGCTTCCAGGATGAGGATTCTCACCCGTTCATCGGTCAACGTCCGGCTGCCAAATACACCGAGCACCATTTGATCGTTCATGGCTTGATTCCTACAGTTTTCTGCCGGTTATCTTCTTTCTGTCGTTTATTCAGCTCATCGTTGATTCCCTGTGTTACGTAGTATGTTTCCATACTCACATATTTGATATCTGGCTGAGTTGCGTATCTGGTCACCAGCTTCACCATTTCTGCGTAGTCCGATGTGCCATATGAATAAATTATTTCTCCGTATTTACATTTAATCAGGTATCGCTTTACTGGATTACTATTCGGTGGTTTTGTCATCCTGGTCTCCGGATTCTGTTTTTTCTATATCCTTGGGTTCTTCCTTTAGCTCATCGCTGGCTTTAGTCAAAGCGGTCTTTCGCTCGAAGGTCTCAGATAGTTCACCGCATTTCGTGCACTTTCTCACTCTCCGGATCCCGGATTCCATTACTTTGGTTTTCAAAATATAAGAAAATTTCCCACCGCATCCTGGATTTTTACAAAAAAATTTATTAGGTCTTGAGATGCTCATTTCTGGCTCCTTTTTGGTTACTTGTAGTTTACCCTTCCCTGTTATAATAAGTCGCTTCCTGGTCACATTTACCCTATTCAGGCGATTATCCTTCGCTACCTGTCAGCCGTATAAACTGGCTGGTTGTATTATTTGAGCCGGCTCACAGAATTCCTGGGGGTCAATAATAACGTGGAAATTCGTAAAATATTGAAACCAGGGTAGTCTGCGTGCTATTTTGTCCTGGATTGGGGTCTCAAAGCCCCCTGCCAGCGGCATATTCAGTGTAAGTGTATATGTCATATTCGCTTACCAATGTCTCAATTTGCCGACCAGGTGGCTGGCTATTCTGTCGTTCAAATCCAGTCGTCTTATTCCTCTCTTGTCAATCCACCAGGTTGCAAGAATATCATCATCGCTGATCCTGCTCTGTGGTATCTTTACAGGATCGTTAGGTTCCGCTTTCCTTGCCAGGTAGTAATGGATGGTCAATCCTCCATCAGATTGCTTTTCAACCAGGTAGATTCTCTCTGCATCCTTTTCCTTCAGCCAATTGAAACAGCCCCTGATGCTATCAAGGACGATCGTGGAATTAGTTACCTTTATCATTTTTATCATGGTTGCTCCTATTTCTCTAATATCTCAGTTACGGAGTCCAGCAAGTATTCTGTTCTCCCTATTCGTAGTATCGGATGATCCTCTACTTCAAAATAAGTCACCGGGTCAAATTCCAGGATCGGGATGGTCTTTTCATCGGTCTTGGAAACCGAGAGAGCCAACATAAAAAATCCAACCTCAAAAAGGAACCGCTCGTCATTCCTGATTTCTGCCAGTTCTTTGATATGCTGTCTTACTCTTACAACCGTGGCATATTCTGTTGGTGCTGTAGGGATATCCACAAAGGAGTAAATCCCTTTTTCACGTTCCTGTAAATCGTGCAGATGAAATTTCATTTTTCCTATCTGAATTATGGTGTATCTCTTTTCATCCCCATCCCCATCCTGGTTCAGAGATATGGCTTCTGGTACTTCAAATTGCGATAGTATGTATTTTGCTACCTGGTCTACCCTGGGGGTCGTATTATAATGCTGTGCTAAAAGTGTTTTGAGTTCGTATTCCGGCATCCTGAATTCTGCTACTTGATCCTGTAATATTTGAATCTGCAGGGGAGACCATCTCCATTTAAGATCTGCTATTACTCCCGGTATGAATTCCATTATACCTCCAGTCTTTTATATCTAAATCGTCTTTTAATGTTCTTGAAAAAAGTCAAAGCTCCCTTATGATCAACAAAAGGAATATACTTTTTATGATCAACATCCCATTTGCCGGTTTTGTAGTTCTTTTTATGGGATATGCACAGTATCTCTTTCTCTAATGGTAACACATATATTTCCCTTTTTTCCTTTTTTCGATAAGTAATGGTTTTTGTTTTCATTATCAAACCTCCAATTTGTAAAGTTTCGCCATTTTCTTAGTTTCGCTGGTTATTGGTATTGGTTCATCACTTTTGATTACTTTCAAAAATAGCCCGATCCAGTTATTTGCTGGTCTGTTATAGATATGCTGGTAAACCATAAAGATTTTGTTAATACCGTATTTCTTGATCAGGTTCTGGATCCTCCTGGGTGTTAATCCTTCGGTCTCGATGATCCGGAGAAAGTCATAGCGTCCTACCAGTTCTTCAAATGACAGAGAGGCATCGGCAGCAGCAGTCGGGGTATTTTCCCCGGCACTTCCCTTTGCTTGCCTTTTCTCTTTCAGTTTCTCTTTCAGTTTCTCTTTGCCTTTCTCTTTGTCAGTATCCTTAGGTAAGGGTTTCAAACCGTTTATAAACCATTCCTGTAGGGTTTCATACTTATCTAAAGCATTGATAGTCATATTGAAATGGTTTAACTGCCGGATGTATTCCCTAACTTCTGCCGGTATTTGTTCGGTGATTATCTTATAAACCCTCTTGATCTGGTTCGTATTTAATTGCTGATGGGATAGAAAATTGATCAAAATTACATAACCATATCGGTATTCCATTCTGTTATCTTTGCTGAATTTTTTAAAAATCTCTCCGATTTCCTCCAGATTGATCCCTGTATTGAGCTCCATGTATCTCAGGTCTATCTGGTATATTCCGCTTAGATTGGATTCCGGAGCCGTTAGAAGATAGAACCAGATGTTTCTCTGCTTTAAAGTTAGACTTCTTACCCATTCATCCTGGTGGATTGCTGTGTTTATTACTCTATAATTCATGGCTTTTTCCTTCTTTTAAAATCCCCACCGGGGGCTGTATAAATTCCCCCGGCAGGTTTGAGGAGGAGAGATTTAAAATGGGACATCATCCTTCGTAAAGGGTGTATCCGAGTTTGCTTTGTCAGGTGTCCATTGTTCTTCTTCTGGCTTGATTAGAACCGGTATAAAGGCTTCCTCTTTCTTTGTGGGATGCCAGTTCTCCCATTCGTCTATTGCCGTGTATTTGCCGTCTGCTTTGGTGGTAATCTTGCAGTATCTGCCTACGAATGCTTCAGGGGTTACGTTCTTCATCGCCGCTATCGGGATTCCCAGCTTCATGCAAATTCCCCAGTTCCTTGAGATTGATTTTTCTGTGTTCCATAAGGTGTCTTTTATCTTGCGTCCCTTTTCGTCTGCCATGGTGATCTCTATTCCGTCGGTTCCTGAATTGGCATAAAATTTTCTGGCTGCTACCACATAGACGATAAATGTTCCTGTTTTAGGCAGCCATTCGTTCTGCAGGGCATTTTCTCCGTCTGACCAGTCGTATCCTTCTTTTATTTCTTCTGTCATGATATTCTCACGTGTTCCTTCTGCAGCATTTCTGTTCCAGAGGTTTCCAAAATCTTTTTGCTGTCTTTCCAGGCTTGAATGATCGCTGATTTGTTCACTTCATAGCTCTCTGTCTCAGGGATGATTCCGAAGGCTTTTATTGTCTCCAAATCCGCAACACTCACTGTTATCGTGGCTCGCTTAAATTTGTCCGGCACGGCTTCCGTATCCGTCACCAGGACGCTGGGTGGAGATGCCTGTCTCCGGATCTTGATGTTTTCATATTCAATTTTCCTCTGGTCAGTATCTTCCAGATATTTGAGCAGGTGATTTTTGATTGATTTTTCTGCAGCTTCATAGGCTTTCGCCTTGTCTGCATAAAATCTTGCAATCGCCTTGATCGCTTTGAATTTCTCTTTCGCTTCCAGAGCGATCGTGGCGATCTGTGCCATGGCTGCTTTCTGATTCTTGTCTAATTCACCCATTGCCTTGGCAATGTCAGGGGTGATTACTCCGACTGAGTCCTCGAGCATATCATCGATCCTGCTCTGTGCTGCAGTTAATTTAAATAAGTTCATGCTTTTACTCCTTTTTTTGCGTTCATGAATTTCACATATTCAGCTCTCAAATGCTCCTGATATTGAACGATGTAATAAACCTCTTTGACCTGGAAAACGTCGTCAATCCCAAGATGCTTGATCATCGAATTTCTAACGTGGACGGTATCCCATATCTTGGTCATCAGAGTCAATGCTTTTTGTAATTCCTGTTGTTTTCCCTCTAAGCTGTAAATCCTGGTGTAGACCATTCTCTCGACCTTGGCAATTCCTGCATCCGTCACATTCATATCGTTCAGCTTATCATACATTGCCATGGCTTCAGCTTCCGATATCCATTTTTCGTTATCCTTGATTAAGTCATCAATTCTGCTTACCCATTTCACCCTGGCTGACAGTTCTTCCTCTGTCGGCTCTGGGCTCTTTTCTGGCTCCTGTGTCTCTTTGGCTACTTCTGCCGGTAAATCCTCAAAGTTAACCGCTTCAGCTCCTTCCTGGGGTTCTCTCGGCTTTATTCTGTCTATTGGTGGGTTCGGTTCCCATTTCTTTTCAATTTGTGTCTGGGTGTTAGGATTTTTCATTTCCTGGGCTGCATCTGCTTCCTGTTGTTTTCTGGCTCGATATATTTTCCAGGCTTCCTCTTGCTCCGGTGTTAGGCTTGGTATATCATCATCTTTTTCTATTCCGTGTGCTTTAGCCCTCGCTTGCTCTGCTGCTTCAGCTAATTTCATTTTTCTGAATTCTAACACATCCACTGCTGCCTGTTCTGCTGCTGCAGTTGGTTCTCCATCATTCATCGTATAATGTGCATTGATCTCTCTGCCTTGATCCTCTGTCCAGTTCTCTGCAGCATCGTAGGTTCCATTAAACCGGTCTGGAAAAGCCATTTTGAGTCCCTGGGCTTCGGCTACTTTCTTAATCATAGTTTCAGGAATCTCATTCCAGGTGTTATTTCCTTTCGGTTCGCCCTTAGCGTTCTTTTCTCCTGGCTTTACTGATTTGTCATATTCTACCAGGCTCACTCTCACGAATGTTGGGATTTTGTAGCCCTGGACATAAACCAGACAGTATGCTCCGATCAGGTTTCCACGATCGCCGGTTGCATAGTTGTGTTCCGGGGTGCCATTCTTGATCTTGAATTGATCTTTAGAATAAATGCTGTCTACAAAGTGTCCCTGGTATTTGGGGTGGGTTTTTGCGTTCTTTCTGTAGCCATCCCTGCCAATGAATATCTTTGTTTTGCCCCTGAATTTCGTTGCGAATATCTCATTTAAAAATGGGTTTAATTGAAGGGCTTTTCCCATTTCGCAGAATAATTCAAATTCTACCTTATTCAGATTCTTGGGTGCTCCAAACAGATTATAAATCTCTGTTTGCTTTGTGTCCCAGATGGTTAACGATTTGTTTTCCATGTGGCTTCTCCTTTTTCGTTTACTTTTATTTTCCGGTCTACCAATCTGTAAACCTGGGTAACTTTACCAATGCCCGGATTCATGTCTATAACTTCCTTCGAATACAGGGCAAATGCGACATTAAATTTAACAGTTGGTACTTTATGTCCGTGCTGGTAGTAATGCTCTGCAATCATGGATTTAACCCGGGTAATCCGGGGGGTTTCCATCATTATACTCAAGATGGCTCCTTTCTTCAGCCGGGCTACCAGACGTGTCTGTGCTGGGGTTAATCTGATCTGGTTCATATTACCTCTCCCTTTATCATTGATCTTGATCCCTGGGTTCGTGAGCCCATAGGATACCTTGTCTGTTCCGGATTTGAAGCTGGTTACAATCCCCATCTTTTTCAAAACAAAATAAGTATTAAAATCGATCGGTTTATGGGGTTTTCCATATTGCGTGTAATGTGGTTTTAATAATCCAGTTGGGTCTACGTGCTGGATGATTGCTCCTTCTCTGAGTCGGTTAACCAGTTTAATTTGTGCTGGTGAAAGTCTCACTACCACACGCTTATCGGGTTCAAAGGTCAGGTTCAGGCTTACTTTTTGCATTATTTTTCCTTGACTATTCCTTGGGGTTCCTGTTTTTCTCCCCACGGCTTTTACTTTTTCATTTGCAGCTTGATCGGTTGATGGATCTGAACAACCTTGATCCTGATCGAGCTGCTCTAATTTATGGGTGATTGTATAGGCGATATCTAAAAGGGCTATTTCCTTCTCCTTCAGTTGACATTTCAGCTTTCTGTTCTCGATATCCAGATTGATCGCTCTCACCAGACAAATAATAAAGCAAATTGCTAATCCGATTAATGCTACCATATTTCCTCCTATTTGAAAAAAATGACTATATCTGCCAGATTATCAAATGCTCTGACGGTTTTTCCGTTCTTCTCCACGGTATAAACTGTTTCGTATTTCAAAACTTTTTTTTCGAATTACCCAGTATCCTGCCGGGTTGATCGCTGTCATCCTGTTCTCGGTTATTACCTGGTGTTCTTCCTGCTTATTGTATTGTGCCTTGGCTTCAATACACCACACCGCTGCCGGGGTTACTAAAACAAAATCAAAGGGTCGCTTCTTTTCTCGGTTGAACCTACGATTGTCTGCAGTTATGCTCATCGGATCCGGTATAATAAAAACCCGGCATCCCAAGAGCTCTGCGATCTCTGAAAATTTCCGGACAAATACTGGTTCCGGCTGCTCACTTTTCTTTTTTCGTGCCATTACTTTTTTACCTCTGAAAATCTGGTTGATTGCTTTGTTGATATAATAGCTGGTTGCTATTCCTATTATCGATAATTCTAAGTCCTCCAGGGTGCTTTTCCCATCGTGATGGAATTGATAGTATTCCCATCCTAAATTAAGCCCCAGGGTAAACCCCAGAGCGATCGTGTCGCTGGTTTCTCCCTTTACTCCAGCAGCTCTCAGTCCCTGGCTGAGTCCGATATTGGCTGCTCCTGGGTATAATACGTGCTGCCAGTCTGATTTGGTCAGCTCCCTGGCTTCTCCAACCAGAGAACATAAAATCAAAAGGGTTAAAAATATTATTTTTTTCATATATACATCTCCGGGTGGGTTTCCTCCACCAGTTTTTCTGGCGACCATAATTCTACATCGAGATCTGGGTGCTGTTCTACTTCGCAGTCATACTGCTCTCTTGCCATCCGCTCGCTTATAAAAGTTCCAAAACTTGATTTCTGGTATCCTGTCCAATTGATCATTACTTCCCACATGGTTCCTCCCCTTTATAAAATCCTACCATTGATCCGTCCGGTGCAAATAAAAAAAGATTTGCTTTCGGGTTCTCTGCTACTCTGTTATAAAATTGTGCTCTGGCTTCCCCCCTGTCCCTGGTGGTCAATTCAAAGGATTCCTGGAGGCTTCCGGCACATGTATTAACTATTAGTTTCCACATGATCCGTCTCCTTCTGATTTGTTTTTCAGGGTTCTTGGTGACCATAATTCTACGACCTGATTTGGGTGTTGGGTTACGTGAAATTTGAAAGCTAAATTTGCAGCATAATAATTTTCTAATTGATCTATTTCCTGGGTGCAGGTGTCGCTCCATTTAATCGTGATTATCCAGCTATCCATTTTAAATGTTTTCATGTTGATCCTCCCCTGTTTTGTCTCGGTGGATGTATTTTCCTATCGAGCCATAATCTTTAGGTTTCCGGTATGTAAGGTGTGGCACTTTCCCTTCCCAGGAGTCTGTAACCGTGACAAAAATTCTTGCTCCCTTATCGTGTGGGTTCATGTTAACTGCATAATTTTCGTAATCACCAGATTCTCGCTTTGTTCCCCTTACGTATGGGAATTCTGTTGATCTGCAGCTATGGGTTCCGAATGCAATGGCTATTTCCACAGTTCCGTCCTGGTTCTCTACCTTCTGAAGCTCTGCGATCAGCTCTCTAACTGTAAATATTTTTCCTGCTCTCATAATCACCTCGATGCCAGATAAAATCTGCCATTTTTCCAAAGCTCTACAATGCTTCCTGGGTTGGTTTGGGCTTCTGTGGTATATGCTTTCCAGGCATCTAATTTGTTATAAACGGTTTTTCCGATCTGTTCTACTCTGTTTTTGCTTACTCTAATAAAAATTTCGTACATGGCTTTTACTCCTTTTCCCTAATAATAATCTTCTATTAGGGCTCTTAGTTTTTTTTGCTCTTTTTTAAGTTCTTCTATTTTTTGGGGGATCGCTTTCAGTTCTTCTCTGACTGCTACCAGTCTTTCTCTGGTTTGACGCAGTTGGTAGCCATCGAGTATTTTTTCGATCATTTTTCCATCCCCTTTACGATGTTGTGGATTGCTTCCAGCTCCGGCTGAAGGATTTTATTCATTTTAAATTTGATTTCAGCGGATTCTCTGGTTCCTGAAATTATTTTATTCAGGTATGATTCGCTGATTCCCAGCTCCTTTGCCAGGGCTCTCTTGCTCCACCACTTAAGTCTCATGGTGGCTTCCAGCTCCCTGGCAGTGTATTGTTTTTTTCCTTTCATTATTTCTCCTTTAGATGATTTCAAGCTCTACGATTTCTTTTTCCACGATTGGTGTTTTGCAGAATTCAATTGATTTCCGTCTCATTGCTTTTATGGTACTGGAACATCCTCCAAAATGCTGAACCCCTGCCTTACAGTGCCAGGTGCATTTCCTACAATCGGTTTTCATAACTATAAAGCATCCATATTTGAAGTCCCTGGAGTCCCTTATAATCTCTGTTACTCCTGTCTTTGAGGTTGCTTTGTAAGTTTTTGTTTTGGCTTTCATCTTTTCTCCTTCGTTTAACTGTGCCTACAATGTCTCTGTCCTAATACTTGTCAATGTAATAATTATTTATCTTCTGATTTTTATTTGTGAGTGAAAAAAAACCCCGGAGCTTGGCTCTCCGGGGCTGGGGCAGTATGAGGAAAAAATCTTTTATGTGGTTGCTTTAATATACTGAATATAAATTTCAACGGATCCATCATCCGCATCATCGTTCTGTCCTGTGTAGGTAACGGTCAAATCTTCCGCTGAACACCGATATGGGAATGTGATGGCATCGATGGTTTTCCATCCTGTGCTGCTCACATCAAAATCTGTGGCAAAATGATCATCATCACTGGTTATACCCAGTTTCATCAGATCGGTTCCTGTATCGGTGAATGCTGTCTTGATATAAACAAAAATCCCTAATACCATATTTCCTGCTGACATAGTTTTTAAGGTGACCGCTACTCCGCTGGTAAATTCCGCATATGTGAGCACCTTTTTCAGCATCAATACTGGGAAATTCTGGTCTAAGACCGTATCATCCAGATATGTCTTGGTCACCACATCCTGGTTTGCCGTTGGAACATAGGCAGAATTCATCAGGATCCCACCCACTTCCTCGATCTTCTTATCTGCATCAACAATCAATGCTGCAGATGGGATTGCTGTTCCGGGTGTAATGTTTCCACCCAGAACCTTTATAATTAATTCGCTTAATGCAAATTTCCGGACGGTTCCTCCGCTGGCACTATCTACAAAAAAAACATCCGTATCCAGAATTGTGAGAGCTGTTACTGCAGATTTTGCTTGCACTCTGATATCAGCCATTAGTCCTCCTTATTGTATAAATCTATTATTATTTTATTGCCGAGCTCATCTACTATGTTGTTTCCATTTTCATCTATCAGGTTACCCTCATAGGTTCCGATTGGGTTCTCTCCACTTGTATCCAGGAGGGTTGCTGCTGTATCCTGCCAGTAATCTACGGTCTCCATCTCAATTGTGACCGCATCCGCTTCGTTTATATTGTCATAGTGAAATGGTGTGGATTTGGTCAGAAAACAGGGGATTATCCGGTTCTCATTATCGTTATATGGCTGGTATGTCACCTCGGTTCCTTCTACCAGTTCCAGGGCATCAAGTAAGTTCCTGGTTGCTTTCAGGAATGTTAATCTAAACACCCTGTGCTTTCCTAAATTATGGATATGCTTTTTGCCGGTTAATATGGATTTATTGATTGTTTGGTCTCTTTTGTAATCCGGATTCTCTCTGATTATGGTTGTGCCCTCCAGGGGGATCTCTCCACCAATAAGTGAGCTGGTAATTACCGGGTATCCTGATCCGTATATGCTCATATCTTGCTCCTATATATCTCTTTTAAAATAGCCCGTTACTTTGGTTAAAAAGTTTTCCACGTCGATGGTGATCTCATTATAATTATGATCAAAATGTGGTTCCATATCCACCTGGTATTTAATCATTTCCTGCTCTGTTGAAACAATAGTTCTACTTTTCAAATAATCTTTCATCTGGAAATATATACTTCCTGGAAAATCCCAGGGGAATAAAGTATTACCTATCTCTGGGATGTTCGGGTTAACATATGGAATATGACTTAATCCATATTGCGTGTTGTATAAGACTACAAAATTGGTTGGAAGATTGATACTAATAAGTTGATCAGCATTCTCATCATTAAATTCCGCCGTCTCTGTTCCCCATGCTTCTCCTGGATGATTGCTGAACCAGTGACCGATAGTTAAGCGGTCACTCGAATCATTAAAAATGGAATTTGACATATTAACATCCAGGAATTCAGCGGTTAATTTAATTCCAATACTCCCTGTCATTTCTTCCTCTTTGTATCCTTTCACCGTCTCTGGAATTGAGGGAATATCCAGGATCCTATCTATTACGATGTTCTCATTCTGGTAATAGTATTTCAATCCGAGTATTCTCAAAATCAGAATAAATACGTCATAAGCGTTTGCTGAGTTCTCATCGGTGTCGCTGGTTTTGCCCATTACCTGTAAGAGCTCAATACTAAATACTAAATCTTCAAATAATATATAGGGATCAACATTATAAATTATTGAAGAATAATATGGTGATGAAACATCCTGGATCTGCTCCATGATTAATCTGGTTATTGGAAATCCGGTCATCCATAATAATACTTTTAATAAAAATCTAAGCTGGCAGTAATGGTGTTTCGTGTCGTATACGTCATCGTTATACATGTATTCCTTTTCGTTATGGCTTATGAAGTCTGGTTCCAATCCATAAGTCCAGACCTGCTCCATGGTATAGTTTCGTAAATTCTCAATTACATCTACGGTTTCTACCGTGATCGTAAATCTGGCGATATCCTTTTTTACTTTGGTTATCCTGGTGCTCAGTATTATTACTCCGTTTAATTCGTAATGAATATAATCCCCTGCTGAAATACTAACGATCTCTAATACATTTACATCCAGGATGATCGTGGGATGCCCTATTTCTGGCTCCATTAAAATGTCCATTTTGCTGCTCAAACCAGAAATTTTAAGGATATAATTATCTAATATATTATTTCTCAAATAATCAGGATCCCCCAGATAATAGGTGCTGAAATATACTGATGTTCCCATTAGTCCATTACTCCATTATAACTTATTAATCTATCCAGCACTTGCTGGTCTTTGCGTATTCTGGCTTCCGGATCCGTTGTCTCCACGAAGATATTAATTGGCTCCTGGTTATTCCCTCTATTTACCATATTGAGGTTCATTGCCTGGATAGCAGTAACGACCTTATCCTTCATCGCTCTGATCTCATCCTTCAGTCCATTCAGCTCGCTCCTGGCGTTATCTGTTGAACCTCCGGTAGCAAAGGCATATTGATTTTGAATGGATCCTATTGATGGTAAAGCCGGCAGCCCCTCAAATAATCTCATTGCTCTCTCGGGGAATCTGTTAATATAATTAAGCAAAGGAGTTCCAAGTCTCCGGGTCGCTCTGTTATTCATTATAAATTCCTCTCCCTGCTCATTCACCGTGACGAGCTGCTCTTTCCCCGGCACCAGTCCTCCTGCAGCGTATTTTTGTGCTGCTATCAGTTTGATATTATAGGCTCCTAATAACCCTACTGCTGCTGCCGGTGCAATCCCCCAGGGATATCCCCACTGTGCAAAGGTTTTCATTATTGCGGATGAGGTGTTTACAATTGCCTGAACGATTGCCATTCTCTGCTGCTGTATTTTCAGCTTTTTTTCTTCCGCAGCATATTTATCCAGGATTTTTTGTTTTTCATCTGCGAGTTTTTGGTCTGTCCATTTTTCCTTTTCTGCCTTATCCTCAAGTTTTTCTATATCAGCATCCCTATCGGCATTCAGATTCGTATAAAGCTGGCTATAAATTCCACTGATCTGGCTGCTGAGAAGTGAGAAGATTGAGGATATATTCTGCTGATATTCTCTTGTGATTCCGGTGAGGTTTTCCATCATCTCTGCATAAGTTGTTTTATGATCCATGGATGCCTGGAGGGTTGCTGCTTTCATATTCATCAGGGCTGTAACATATTGATTACTGGTCTCTCCGTATGTTTCCTTGATAAAATCAGCGTATTCCCTCATCAGGTTTATTACTTCCTGGTTGGTTGCTATTCCTAATTGTCTTTTTTGGGATGCAATCTGGATCTGGGCTTCCAATTCCTTTTTTCTGGCTGCCGTGGCAGCGTCTGATTTTTGCTTCTCCAGATTCGCTCCCAGGACGGCATATTCTTGATCAACCTTTAGAAGGGCAGCTTTCAGCTCATTCTCATCTTTAATTAATGCTCTGAGTCTTACCTTCGTGGCTTCCTTATCGATCTGTAGTTTTTCCTCTTTTCTCTGCCAGGTATCAGCGATCGTTTTCAGATGGAGCTGCTGCTGGATCCTTTCAATATCCTTTGCCTGTTTTTCCTTCAGTGTTATTTCCTGATCATTTTCAGCTTTAAATGCTGTAAATTCTTTATCCAGGGCATCCTTTTTAAATTCGAATGCTTCCTGTGCCTGGGCTTCACTCCAGCCGTTTTTCTCCCTGGCATCTCTTTCGAGTTCTAACTGCTTAATTGCATAGGTATAGTATCCTTCAGCAGCGAATTTTAATTCTTTAAAATAATCAGCTTCGTTGCCCTGTATCCTTTCTTCCTTTCTTTTTTTATTCTCTAAATCATAGTTTATTTGTGCCTGATTCAAAGCAGCCATTAACACTTCTAATTCTCTGAATTTTTCGGCTTCCTCCTGGGTTAAGTCTGCCCCTGTCCCTTTCATCGTCTGGAGCATCTGGTAATATTCATATTGATCAGTTACGTCCTTAAGTGTGGATAGATTGGTTCCCCATTTTTTGTTATATTCATCGAGCTGTCTTTTCGATTCCCCTAAGTCCAGATCTCCCATAGTTATCATATCTTTGAACATATCCCTGGTGGATATCAGCTCTGTATTAAGTTCTTTTGAGTCCCTGGTGAGCGTTATTATTGCTGTCGCTACAATGGCGATCGCTCCGGCTATAAATCCCCATGGGTTCAGCATCATTGCTATTTGTAAAGTCTCCCAGGCTGAAATTAAAGCCCCTATCATTCCTGTTTGGATCCCAATTCCGATTGATAGAGCAGAAACCCCCGGGAGCGTTGCCACGGTTGCTATTCCATATGCTACCACTCCTGCCGTTAAAATGGGTAATAATATTAATCCTTTCTGGATAACTCCGAGCAGAAAAGTTCCCACATCTACTGTTCCCTTAATCGCTGGGGCTATCTTCTCAATAAATGCTATTGCTAATCCCTCCAGGGCTGATTTGAATTTCAGGGTTGATCCCTGCAAATCTGCCATCATGATATCAGCCATTTTTTGTGCCGATCCGTTCGCTT
>Ga0208904_1001285_pt1 | contig 17521 bp, 9 predicted proteins | sample AntAceMetag02UKB_FD_184774 | JGI IMG/M metagenome (GOLD analysis project Ga0208904, IMG submission 184774) | Saline lake microbial communities from Ace Lake, Antarctica - Antarctic Ace Lake Metagenome 02UKB (SPAdes) (version 2) | ecosystem: Environmental > Aquatic > Non-marine Saline and Alkaline...
CGTGTCTATATTCCATGCTGGCAAGTATAAACAAACTGCTAGCTAAAAGCTACCCGCCTAAAGGCGGGGGTTTAAACCCTAATATTCGGACGAATTAAGAGACACTTTCTCTAAAGACAGCAGGCCGAATGGCCTGCTGTTCTGGTGGATGTAATCCCAGGTTTGTGAATCGTCTTCGATTCATCGTCATAACCTTGACCATATCCTTCGTTGTCTGAATCTCGTGGGGTCAAAAAATTAATTTTACCATAATCCATCACTAACAGAGGATTTACACCTGAAAATTGGTCAAAAAGACATCGGGCTTCTCCATTATTGCCTCATGTGTTTGGTTTTGATAGATTTCCATTTACATTCTGATCATTTCATATTTGGGATTAAATTGGAGGAAAAATGGAAACTGTTGAGGCTTTGGTTAGCGGTCGGATAGATGAGGTATTATTATTGAGAAATGAATATCTCCTCACTTACATGACCGCTAATCAACGCCAATGCCTCCACATCTTCCATATCTGTTTTTCCACCCTTGCTAACATTCGTAAATTCAATAATCAGAGTAAATTACTAAACATTGAAGAACATAGTCTGAAAGACAGATGAAGAAATCGTCAAATGTCGGGGGATGATTGTTGCTATTACTGCCTTTGAGAGGTTTTTAATTTTTAGACAGGACGGGACACTGTGTTTCATTAAATTGAGTTGTTATCCATTTAATGAGTATGCTGAAAGAAGGAACCGCCATCAATCAGAGGAGTGTGCTAATGAGGTCCTCCTCCGTTTACTTGTTGGTGAGTTTTCTCTACAAATCAGTATTTTGTTGTGGAGCACCGTTCTCCGTGGTAACAGGCTCTTTGATCAAATTAAAGTCTCCCAGAATCGTATAAAAACTGGGGATCGCAATTAAGACCAATATTGTTGAGGATACAATCCCAAATGCGATACTAGCGGCAATAGGGACCATCATCTGGGCCTGCAAACTGGTTTCACTCAACAGCGGTAATAAGCCTAATACGGTCGTAACCGATGTTAATAAAACAGCTCTGAACCTTTCCCTGCTAGCCATACAACTCGATTCAATTATGGATAATCCTTCCTTGCGCCGGTTCTTTATAAAATCTACAAGCAGGATGGAATCATTGACCACTATGCCGGTTAAGGAGATGTATCCTAGAATACTGAGCATGGAAAAGGGTAGCCCAAGTGCCAGATGCCCCCAGATCACCCCTATCAGGGAAAATGGTATCGCCAGCATAACAACCAACGGTTCTGTATAACTGCGGAATTGGAAGCTCAATAAGATAAAAATTCCGAGCAACCCGATGATCAGAGCCCTCAGCATTGATGAGCCTGTTTCAGAAGTATTCTTCGCTTCACCTCCCAGTTTTATTTCAACACCGGGGTACTTCTTTTTCATTTTGAGGGCAAATTCATTCTTCAGTTTCTTCATGATATCACTTGTATTGCCCACCTGGATGTTAATGCTTCCATAGAGAGTAATGGTACGCAGGCCATCAACATGATTAATAGTCGAATACCCCCGATTGCCTTCAAAGGAGACAACACTATCAAGAGGGATTTTATCTCCTTTAGGGCCTATGATCTTAAAGTTGTCTAAATCAGACAGGCTGTCTTTGCTAACGGGGTCCAAACGCACATCTATCTCATAGGAGTTTCGTCCAACCTGGATCTCAGTAGATTTTGTTCCTTTAAAAGCGGCACCGAGTTGGTTGGCCACCGAACTTGTATCCAAACCTAACACCGAGGCACCCTTTTTCAGTTTCATCTGAATTTCCTGCTTACCTGGTCGCAAGTCTGTATATAGATCGTACACGCCGACAAAATGATATAAATAATTCTCCATCTCATGGGCTACATTTTCCAGTGTCACGAAGTCGTCACCCCTTAACTCAACTTCTATAGCATTACCCGATGGGCCCATTGAAGGTTTGGAATACTTGACGCTGATGACATCGCTGATTTTTCCTGTCTCTTCACGCCAGCGGTCTAAAATGTCGTCAATTCTTCCCCGCCTGAAATCACTCGACAAAAGGTCCGCGTATACAGTTGCCAGATGTGGACCGGACTCTTCAACATCTGAATTGATTGAGTAGGAGACGCGGGTTTGTTCCACCAGTTTCATTTCTTCTGGCTGTTTGGGTGTATAATAACGGTCCGTCTTATTGAGTCCGATTAATAAAAGATTAACCACTTGTTCTGTCCGTTTAAGCGGTGTCCCTGGGGGAAGATAGATTCGGGCTTCAATTGAATTGTCTTCCATTTCAGGAAAACTCACAAATTTCAGCCAACCGATGCGGAATGTTCCCAGGGAGACTAGAAACAGGGCCACAATGATCCCAACGGTCAAATAACGAAATTTAACAGCTTTATCAACCGTTTTTCCGACTATCTTTTCCCTGACCCAGTCAACAGTACCATTGACTCTAATCCTGAACCTTCCCGGTTCATTAAGGCTGTGATTTTTCAGTGAATGGGCTAGGTGATTGGGAAGAATCAAAAAGGCTTCCACAAGGCTTACAATCAGAACAATGATGATGACAACGGGGATTACCTTCAAAACTCGCCCAATGCGCCCGTCTATAAATATCAGTGGGATAAAAACACAACCGGTCGTAAGAAAAGAAGATATGATGCCGTTTTGTACCTCCAATACGCCATCGATAGTGGCTTTTAAAGCTGTTTTTCCTTTTTGTAGATTGGCCGCGATATTTTCTGCAATTACGATGGCATCATCCATTAAGATACCCAGGGTAATAATCAAGGCAACAGTTGTCATCATATTGAGAGTATAGCCGATCTGCTGCATTACAAAAAGGGCTCCGGCGAATGAAACCGGCAGTCCCATTGTCACCCAGATTGACAGTCTGAAACTAAAAAATAGCCATAAAGAGAGAAAAACCAATAATAATCCCTGCCATCCGTTTGTGATCAACATGTCCAAACGGTCTTTAATGATGGAAGCCAAGTCCCCAGTCAGCGACAGTTTTACTCCGGGTGGTGTTAATAGTTGTTCTTGACTGATGAATTTTTTAACGGCATTCACAACTTTCAGTGCATCTTCGGCATCCGTTTTTTCAATATCAATAACGCCAGACCTTTTATTATCGAACATTGATTTGATTTCATCCTGTTCAAATCGTTCTTCAATCCTGGCGATATCTCCTAGTCTGATTTCGGCACCTTTTTTACCGCCTAGTATGACAATATCCTCATATTCTCTGGGTTTTCGGCGCTGATCTTTGAAGCGAAGCAGAATTTCTTTTTCCGATGTCTCTATTGAACCGACAGGACGATTCAGGCTCTGTCTGATGATTTTGTTGGATATATCATTAATACTAAGCCCATAATTCAATAGGTTTTCAGCAGAGATCTGGATCCGAATCTGCCGGTCGGAAAACCCGGAAACGTTTACCTGAGAAATCTCAGGTAATTGCTGAAGTTTCCGCCTGATAGATTCTGTATAGTCTTTGAGATCTAACGTGTCCATAGGTCCTGTGACAGCAATCGAAACAATCCTTGTGCTGCGGGCCATCACTGTTACAACAGGGGTTTCCGCATCGTCTGGGAAATTCGAAATGGCATCTACCTCCGTACGAATATCATCCAGAAGTTCTTTAATTTCCCCCGTATCCTCATCCATTTCAAGAACGATATAACCCACACCTTCTGACGCGCGAGCGGTTGTTCTTTTCACGTTTTCAATCCCATCCAATGCATCTTCCAAGCGCTGGACTATCGCCTCTTCAACCTCTTCGGCAGTAGCCCCCGGATAGACAACATTTACACGTATTTTGCTGGCTACAAAAGGAGGGAAAGTCTCTCGGTTCAATTCCGGTAACGCTATGTATCCCAAAATTAGAAACACGATCATCAGCAGGTTTGCGGCCGTAGGATGTTCCGAAAAAAACCTTATCATAATTGTTCTCCTTTCGCGTCGGCAATCAATTTTTCAAAGAGTTTATTATCAGTGACTGGATCGATTTTCATCCCATCTATAGCGGGGATGATATCCGAAAGAATGATAATGTCACCAGACTTGATCCCGCTTTTTACTACAACAAAGTCATTCAGCGTATATAATACATCGATCTGCTTTTTCACTAGCTTTTGATCTGAATTCATAAGGAGCACAAAATTATGAGGGTGTAGGGCGCTCCGTGGGATTGCAATCATATTTTTTTGGATTTTTCCCTGAAGTTCAACTTCACAATAGGCACCTGTAAACAAAAATCGCTCTCCCCGTTTTCCCTGCGCATCAATATTATTCTTCACGACAACAATGAGCCCTATCGTTCTGGTTTCCATGTCCAGGGTATCACTGCGACGATTAAACGAGGCAGGCCATTCGACAGAACCGCCAGGTCCTGAAGCCAATCTGACTTTAGCAGAAATTCCCAAAGCCTCTCCTATGGAAATAGTAGCATCTACGTTTCGAGCTTTGTCCCTTACAGAAAGAAAAATTGGTTTCATTGCAGACATTATAAATTGTGCCTCGACCTCGGTTGCAGAAATATCGTTCGTTTCCAGAATCGTTTTTCCTGCTTGAACAAACTCGGATATCTTATTGCTCACTTCCACAACTTGAATGTCGAATGGCGCAGTTACCGTTGTGTAGGATAGTTGGAGAGTTGCGCTTTTCAGATCGTTTTTTGCCTGATCTAGTTGCGACTGTAGCAGTTCCAATTTGACCGGTACGAGGTTTAATGCATTTTGAATATTCTGCACTTGTACTTTTTGCGATATATAGCTCCGCAATTGAGCTTCGTATTCCATTTTGGAACTAATGTTCTTTTTATATAGTTCTTTCTGACGTTCTACATCTTTGAGCTTTATAGAAAGATCCGACATTTGTAATTCTAAAAGACTATGGTTATTTTCTTCTTCTATCTTTAACTGTTGGATTTGTACTCTAAAATTTTGAAGATTTGCCCTGATTTTAGCCAAATTTATTCTGTACTGTGTGGGATCAATTTTTAGCAGCTCTTCTCCCTCTCTAATAATACTCCCGTTTTGCAGTTGAGGATGCGTATGGATGATTTTTCCACTAACCTGAGCTACGGCCTTCCATGTTTTGACTGGTTGAGACATTCCATAGCCAATTGCCCGGGGCAATACATCAATAGGCTGCACTTCCATTACCCTGACTGTTGGAGCATTTAATACAACTTCTTTTTCCTGTGGTGGTTTTTTAATCTTGGCCATAATCAAAAAAGCTGCAATTCCTAGGATAATGGGAAGAGTGATCATGAGCGCTTTAAGTATGAAATTGCGCTTCTTTTTAATGTCAATCATATCGAAACCATGGTTTAAGTGAGAGAGAGAATCCACTCTGAATTTTAGACACTCTAAGTATATCAACTATAAGTAAAATAAGAAACACTGGAAAGGTCACATCAAAATTGTCAAAAATAAATAAACGAAACCGGTCCGATTTATTCAGCATTTAATTTTGGCGACCATTCGTGCCGAATTCATGAAGGCAATCACTGTGGCGAGATTATTGTTCACTGTTTTAACCGACATGGGTTTGGTGTCCTCCAACTTGATAATCTCTTCGATTTTCAAATCCCGGTAGTGTACTTTTTTATTCCGCTTCGCTGGAAGCTTCAGCAATGTCCGTTTGTACCTTCGTCCAACATCAAAAGAAAGTTTGTTGATGGGCAGGTCTCCCAAGGGATCAAGAATTTTTCCCCCCTGTCATCGTCTATTTCAAAATAGTTAAAGAAATTCTTGAAGGCATCAAAGTCCATGTCAGATAAATGAGAGTTCAAGATATCCCTTGCCCCCGAATCCGACTCAAAGACAGCAAAGTCCCGTGGTTTCTTGCGTGGAGTGTACCTAAAAACGAAAAAACGGTATTTACAGTATTGGCAGAAATAGGTGTAAACGCCCATGTAGACTGGCGTTGATGTCCGAGCGAGGTAATGCGAAAATGGTGGAGGTGGCGGGAACTGCGACATAGGGCTTCAATACATTGTATATTTTGATCTTTTTATTCACGAAATAAAAAGACCCAAAAAAACGTGACTTAGAGTGTGACTAATTAAGTATTTGTAATAATAGTCCTATTGTATCATATTCGAATTCAAAGTCCAAGAAGTTTTTTTGCAGACTTCCAAACTGGAGAAATTGAAAAAATCGAAAGTGGGTTCGGTTCCCATTCAAAAATAATAACCAACAGGAGAAACTAAAAATGCAGTTTACGCTGAGTAGTTAAGTTACCGTACACCATTCGAGCATTTTTTGCTAAATAATGCTGATCCAACGCTTGTCGAAGTAAGGTTTTGATACAACTTCACGACTGATATTTAGTTCTTTTGCGAATTCATCCAACTCTATTAAAATATCGATGGAAAAATCAATGGACATTTTCTGAATTGGAGGCTTTATCTGTCCCTTATTCGAAAAGAACGAGGATATGTCTTTTCCACTCATCGCCATTTCAGCAATCTCATCCGCTGTAGGCTTTTTATTTTTGGATATGGTTTTTATATTTAACTGTCTCTTGCTTTGTAGACTCAATTCTATACTCATAAATCTAAGTAAGTAATAGATGCAGAAAAAATCTCTTAACTCACAATGAAGCCTCTTTTTCCAGAACAGGTACTACCTAATTGGTTTTTATGTTCGTTTAACTTGGTGTCGTTCATTCTTGCTCTCGAAAACGTTTTCTGACATACAGGGCACTGAACTTTGTAAGGTCGACTACTAGAAACGCTTCTGCTCAGTGAACGCAACTTTGTTGTAGATGATCTTGTTGACGACCTTCTTAAAGGTGGCATAGAAATCTTCCCTGTTGGGGTTATTTCTACGGGATATTTTTCAATATAAGGCAAGTTGGTGATCTCAACCGATTGAATTTTCGAGATTGAATATGCTTTCACATGTCCAGCATCTCTCTCATATCCATAAAACAACCAAGGGAATATGCGAAAAACCCAAGGTTAAATGTGCAGATTGCAGCGACCGAGTTTTTGTTCCAGTTTCGGATGGTGTTGTTGAGAGCCATTTAAAAGGATATGACATTATTAGCCGTTCAAAAAAAGACTACACGGTCGGAGTATATCCTATCCTGCCCGATGAAACTTGCTGGTTTTTGGCGGTCGATTTTGATAAGACAGCCTGGGGTAGAGATTCACTGGCTTTCTTAGATACTTGCAATCAATTCAATGTTCCGGCAGCTCTTGAGCGATCCAGGTCAGGAGATGGCGCTCATGTATGGATTTTTTTCTCTGATGCCATCCATGCAAGTATGGCACGTAAATTGGGAACGTTCTTGTTGACCAAAACAATGGAAACAAGACCGAAAATCGGTTTGGACTCATATGATCGATTGTTCCCAAGTCAAGATACAATCCCAAAAGGCGGTTTTGGGAATCTGATCGCCCTCCCATTGCAAAAAAAGCCCAGAAAGGAAAACAATTCAGTTTTTATCGATAGGAATCTCGTTCCTTTTGAGGATCAATGGGCATTCCTTTCTTCCATCCGTCTATTATCATTAAAAGACATTCAAGAGATCTTGGCATTGACTCCCACTCAGGCTAAGATTATTGGCATCAATTCAATAACAACTGATGAGGATGAAATTGAACCTTGGCTTGAGCCGCCATCTAGAAAAAAGAAAGAAACAAAAATATCTGGACTATTGCCGGACCAACTAGAAATTGTATTAGAGAATCAAATTTACATAGCCAAGGAGTCCTTGCCCCCGGCTTTGCTGAATCGTATTATCCGCATAACGGCTTTTCAGAATCCCGAATTTTATAAAGCTCAAGCGATGCGTTTCCCGACGTTTAACAAACCCAGAGTAATAAACTGCTGCGAGGATTTCCCAAAATATATCGGGGTTCCGAGAGGCTGTCTTGATAAGCTAATCTCCTTACTGGAAGCCCATGATATCGAAGTCAAAATTAGAGATAAACGATATGCCGGAGTCCCTATTAATGTAAATTTTTCGGGCAAGTTGTACGATGAACAGCTACAAGCAGCAAACGAGATTTTGAAGCATGACAATGGAATCTTGTCTGTTCCAAAAGCTTTTGGAAAAACAGTCATAGGTATTTATATCCTTGCTGAAAGGAGAGTTAATACGCTGATATTGGTCCACCGAAGGCAATTATTGGATCAATGGTTGGAAAGGTTATCAACTTTTCTCAATCTTGATTCCAGTTCTTTTGGTCAAATCTATGGAGGGAAAAGAAAAATTACTGAATTCGTTGACATCACTTTGATACAGAGTTTGAATCGTAAAGGTGTCGTTGATGATATGGTTGGAGAGTATGGGCAGCTTATTGTCGATGAGTGTCATCATATGTCCGCAAGCAGTTTCGAAATCGTGGCGAGGCAGTGCAAAGCGAAATTTGTTGTCGGATTGTCTGCTACCGCTGTCAGAAAAGACGGTCATCATCCAATTGTTTTCATGAATTGCGGTGCCGTGAGACACCGAGTTAGTGATAAGGAAACCGCCGAAAAAAGACCCTTCAATCATACGGTTATTGTCAGGCATACCGAATATAAACCTTCAACTGCCATTACTGAGACCGAGGGACCTAAAATTCACGAGATTTATTCCGATCTGATCGCTGACGTTAGACGCAATGAATTAATAGTCAACGATGCCATTAAGGCTGTGGACTCAGGTAGATCCCCTTTAATCCTAACTGAAAGGCGTGATCATCTTGAGATGCTTTATTGGATGCTTTCCGATAAAGTACAATACGTCTTCGCTCTCAGAGGCGGGATGGGAAAGAAACAACGACAAAAATTGTTTTCTGATATGCGTGCAGTCAAACCCGAAGAAGAACGAGTACTAGTCGCAACGGGAAAATACCTTGGTGAGGGATTTGATGACGCAAGATTAGATACTTTGTTTTTGACACTTCCAATTTCTTGGAAAGGAACTTTGTCACAATACGCAGGAAGGTTGCACAGGTTATACTATGGAAAATCTGAAGTCATAATTTATGACTATGCTGATCTATCCTTTCCGATGCTGGAAAGGATGTATAAAAGAAGGCTAAGCGGATATAGAGCGATTGGTTACACCCTTCACAATGCCTAAAAATCGGGATGGATATAGATTAACAACACTTTTGGTGGAGGTGAATTTGATCGAACCCCTTACCTTGCAAACCCAACAAGGTTCGAGGTAACCTTAATGGGCGAGACTTTTATTATTCGCCTGCCTCTTGCCCGGAATAATCCAGAGCCCTGATCCGGCGATCCAGGGATCGGTGTCCTGATTTGACAGGCAGCTGTTAAATTTCTAGAATCAACACGAAACTGGTGCATCGCCAAATGGTTGTGTTGGGATTGGGAGCACATTCTAATGAATTTATTCGCTTTATAAAAAGGGTACAGAATACTATCTCCAGGATCGACTCGTCAGAAACGGCATACAATCCCCTTTGTTAATCACACGGAGAAACGAGATGGAGGATCCGGTAATTAAAACCATGTCCACTGAATTGAGAGAGTGGTTCGCCCTGGCAATCGTTGGTATGATTTGGGCTGACGGGCGTGTGGATAAAACTGAACTGGCCTATTTAAAAAACATCATCGGATTTTTGAAAGATAAATCTCTGATTAATTCCATGCTGGTGATGTTAAAAAAAGGGGATGTGCCACCATTGAAGGATGTTTCCGCTGATTTGCAACATGCGGGGTATATCATGAGTCAGCTGACCCTGTTATCCATCGTGGATGAGGAATTGGCCCCGGATGAGGAAAAATTCCTGGTTCAAGTGGCTAAAAAACTGAATTTGCCTGCCGGTGTCTCGGAAAGATTTTTAAGCCATGCCCGAAAGCAGGTGAAGGGAAAAAAATATCCAGGTAAGTTGACCGTTGCCGATAAAGAACTGGAGGTCAATTGCTTTGGATTGTCCGAAAACGAGTGTCTGGCATATTCTGCTCAGGCCATAAACCCGCATGCCCGCATTCGCTTAAGTTATAAAAAAGGGAAATCCGATAAAGGACAAGATGAGTTCTTTGACGCAATCGCCGGAAAAAACTCCTGGTGCCGACCCATTAAATCACGTTTCGGTAAATTCGTTGTAAAGATCGTATATCAGCAGGGACTACAGGAAAATCAAGGACTTGAATTAACCAAAAACCCGCTGCTCAAAAAAGAGAAGGCCCTAGAAACCCTTAAACCGTCCAATAATTCACTGCTGGGATTCTATGTGCAGTGCTGGGTGTGCGGGAAGAAAAATATTCCATTCTGGATGCTTCGGACCAAAAGCATGAATACCCAGAATAACATGTTTGGCATTCCTGTCTATCAAAAGCCCAAGACCGACAAAGAATTCTGTGATTATAACCTGTTGCAGATTGCGATTTGTCCCCAATGTCTTTTTGCTTCAAATCAAATGGACCATTTCAAAAAGCAGCAGGGAAAAGAGATCCCCACATCTTTTGACACTCATGCGTTTACGGTTGAGTGGAATAAAAGTCTGCCCCTCCGGGAACAGCTCAGAGGCAAAAATCCAGGTTGGCTGAAATCGGAGGAACGATCTGCAAAACAGGCAATCGCATCTTACAATCTGGGGTTGATGACATCCGATCACCTGGCTTCAACTGCCAAGGAGGAAAAGGCCCTGGAACATCAACGACGAAGTGTCTCTTATCTCCTGATACAGGCTGAATTGGCTATGAACGCAGGCAACCGGGAGAAAGCGGAAAAAAATATCATGAAAGTGGAAGAACGGCTGACAGGAATTTTCCCTAGCCTCTCGCAGGCACCTGCCATTCGGTCCGCTTTTGTGCTGGCCATCATTAAGATCTACTTCAAGAAATATGATGAGGCCGGGGAATATCTGAATTTTCTAAAGAATTTTGAACGCTCCAAAAGCGTAGCGGCCGGGTCGCCTGAATTCCGGGTATTGAACCAGGTAACGAAACCGGCGGATATCGCCTGGCAGGAACGTGCAGAATACGCTCATGACGTTCTATCGGATTTCCACCTGGAATAAGCTTGACCACCGTCTCTGACATTGTGCGAGTGTATTAAGAAGATATGGAAGGAAGATCCGTTACCCGTACTGTCTAAAAATTATATTCAGAGCAATGGGATCGAAACGAGGATTGCTGACATTCCAATAAACATCTCTTGGAAAAATGGTGGAGGTGTGAGGCATCGAACCCATGCCTTGCAAACCCAACAATGACGGAGGAGGTTTTCCAGAGTGTACCCTAGAGTGTCACCAGTTTGGACTCGTGGGGATGACGTGCGGGACGATTTTCATACGAATTAATTGGAAAGCAGAATTATGATATCCCGCTTTCCAAATGTTCAATTTTATCTCAAGCCAGCATATCTCCTTTGATATCCACAATGGAGCGAAGCGTACTGGCAAAAAGCAAGAAAAAAATTAATGATACTCGGAGCGTTGGGTCTAAATGGTCGTGGAGCAAAGTCCAGACTATGAACCAAGGATACAATTTTGTTTCCAATACCTGTAGGATCAAAAAACTATTTCTTTTCCAATCCCTCACCAACAGTGGGTTAAAATCCGAAAAACAGTCAAAAAGCCATCGGTCCTGTTCAACACTGCCTCATGTGTCGTCACCGGCTTAATGTATTGCTGAAATACTATTATAAATCAGCTTCTTGAGGGCAGCAGGTGGGATTTTGGGTGAAAAAAGCTTGTTAAGCCTCTCCACTCTTAGCTTTCCGGGGAAAATAGTTTCTTGGCCATACACGTAATCCCGATCAACCATAAATATTAAATCGTTTTTAGATCCTCCCAGAAACAATAATTTGCACCCTATAACCATTTTTATTGCGGAACAAATCATAAACAATAAGCCCCACAAGATCAATAGCCAATCTGACCCTATCATCGGAAAAGGATTTAAGGTCGGCAATGAACTTGTTATTTGGTTTGTCCACTATTAAAGGGTATAAAGTGCACTGCTATGAACTTTCGGGACACACGAATCTTCAAACAAAAATCTAATAAACAATGGAATAGGCATGATTTTCATTTGATGATAACGGTCTATTGAACCCTTTTTATGTGATGGCATTTTTTCAACTTTGTGAAATTTAGACTGGGCAACAGCGGAGGACATCAATTTACACTTCAAAAAACAAGTCGTTGCTAATATTGCTAATATTTTGTTAAAAGGGCGTTTATGGAAAAAATACCGAGCGAGGTAAAGATGAAAGAAATAATAAGACCATGTAGAAAGATTATGAATGAAGAGAAGATGAAAATAATAATCAGGATATTTTCCGTTTTACTGCTTCTATTTTTCCTGTCAGGCTGCAATATGGTCAAGGTTGTATTGACCCGAGCCCTATCTGGCGAATCAACTCCAAACGCTTATTCCCTACCGGGGAAAACCACATGGAAACCAAAAGGGATCAGAAAAATATCCACGGATGAAAATGTTAATAGCCGCCAGGTAACGTTTGCCAGAGCAATGCATACCGATCTGCGGGGTTCCGATGAGGTTTCCACCGTTATTGCGCCGGCATTTACAGTTGATTGGACTGCAGAAGAGACCTTCTTCGTTGCAGAAGGACCTGTATTCGACCGTGATGGAAATATCTATTTTTGCCCGGTATTCCCTCCGGAAAATGTGATTATGATCTCCATAGAACCCAAAAAGGGGAAAAGAAGATGGGTTCTTGAAGGATTCAGTGCCGGAGCTGGAACCCCCATTATACTGGAAGATCCTGAAAGCGGAGAGGACATTATCTATGTCAGTACCTATGACAGGGCTGTTGCCGCTAAAACAGACGGAACGATACTCTGGGATGTTTCAACGGGTTTACCACCGATGAGTTTGAAAACGCTGAAACCCAATCAGCACAATTTTGGCTTAAACTATCATCCACAGACAGATTCATTGATCGCGGCAATGGGTGACGGCAATATCTATGTACTGGACCGTAAAACCGGGAAACAATTATTAGCACACCCTTTTAATATGCCCGGCGCAAAAACAGGTATAACAAACTTTTCGCTTCCGGAAGATATCGCGGCCAAAGCAAATCTGGACATTGCCCACATGGTGGGGAATCTCAGAGAAGATATCGACCCTGTCAATGCTGTACTCCACATTGTTGCAGGTGAGCTGCATAAAGTGACCAATTTTTTTTCCATAGACAGCAATAGTGGACGAATCTGGATTGCTGCAACCCTTCCCGATGAAGAAGATGGGAAAAAGGATGGATGGGCAGACTCTGCCGCGTTATATGGTCTTGATCTGATAATGATCGATGGGAAGTATGCATTGAAAATCGCGCTTGTTACCCAGGTTCCAGGCGGAACAGCATCGACACCTGCCATCAGCGCTGATGGTAAAAGAGTCTATGTCGCCGATGCCTTTCAGACAGTTTTTGCCATTGACACGAACACAGGTAAAAAAATCTGGTCTATCGACGTTGAAGCCAAAATCAACGGTTCACTGACGGTATCAGCGGATAACAACGAAATATATGCTAATACCCGGACGAATATCAAAAAGATCATTGATCGCGGCGATCATGCGGAACTGATCTGGACAACCAACATGGACATGTATGACACTGGATTGTTTCAGGATAATATCAAGTCCCTTGGCGCAGAAATTGGCGCTAACGGGATCGCTTTTACCGGAGCCGCCGGCATCGTTCTGGGCAAACAAAAATTCCCATTGAGGTTGGGCGCCGGAATCATCGATAGAGAAACCGGTGAAATAATCTATTTTGCTGATGGAGCAGAAGACTCCGTATCGTCCTTGGTCACCGGCCCTGATGGAGGGATCTACGTTGGAAACTCTCCCCTACGCAGGGCCTTGGGCCGGGCAGTGTTTGGAAAATCGAAAAGCCCGAAACCGATCACCGGCGGTATCACAAGATTCAAACCCATTCACCTTGATTTGATCATTAGAGACGCATTGTGGGCAGCAGCGAACCGAGCAAGAAACACTGCCACCTTTGCCGATACCCACCCGGCATCTGCACGGGAGGATATATTCCAAATAAAACAGTTAATGGATCAATGTCTGAGAACCGCACCTTTAGCTATTGCTGAAGGTAATTTAGATGAAACCGAATGGGTAACCATTAAGAGCATCATTGAGCAGACAATGAGAGATATTTCGCCTGAAAATAAATCATTAAAAGAGATCGCTGATAAACTTAATCAGGCAGTGCTGATTATGGAAAAATGATTCCAGGAGAAGAGGAATCTCCGGATATTTATGAATCCGCTCTCGTTGAAACAAATGATGATTGACCGGGCATTTAAGAATGTTCGGTCAGAGTTGACAGCCTACCGGCGACGGATTGGCTTAACCGTAATTTTAATTGAGGTTATACAACCCAGGAGGTAAAATGATGAAATTTCGATTGCTACTGTTTATCATCCACAGAAAGCTGAAAAAGGCGGCATCAGCAGATGACCGCTTCAAGAGTTTTATTCAGAACAAGAAACTGAAAATTACAATCAAAACCAGTGACAGTCGTCAAGGCAGGCGTTATACATTTGATAACGGGAAAATATCATCCGCAGTCGGCACTACTAAAGAATGCGATGCGGCCATGGTATGGTGCGATGCGAACACGGCGTTCAAAGTCATGTCCTCTGGCAATGAAGAAGCATCAGTGGCAGCACTTACCGAACATAAGCTTCAAATCGAAGGCAATTACAAGGAATTTATGTGGTTTTCAAGAGCCCTGGATATCATGATGGGAAAAGCATAATCTAATCTACAAAAATGGAGAAACACAATGAAATCAGCCATAGCAGAAACAATAACTAAACCGGTCGGCGTGGAAGCTTTTGACAAAGAATGGGCTGTCGGCTCATCTGCAATGGTCGTTGATCCATCTCCTTTTCCCAGGGTTAACCGTCTTCGAAAATTCGCTCTGGATACAGAATTCACCGTTGATCATGAAAGAGCATGCCTTGTTACTGAAGCATACCAAAAACATGCAGAAAAACCGCAGGTCATTATATGTGCCGAAGCTCTGGCTCATGTACTCAGAAATTTTACGATCCACATTCACAAGGATGAATTGATTGTGGGAGAGATGGCCGCGCCCATGAAATCAGCGCCCATATTTCCCGAGTTTTCCTTTAATTGGGTTCTCGATGAAATGAGGAATTTTCCCTGGAAAGATCGACTACATGATAACTATTATATATCCAAAAAATCGACAAAAAAGCTGTTCGAGCTAGAGAAGTACTGGAAAGGAAAGACGGTTGAGGAAAATATCGTTGCCAGGATGTCTGATGACGAAAAAAAAGGCACAAACCTGGAGAAGGGGCTTTATCTGCTTAATCTGTATATGTTCGGCGGGGTAGGCCACACTCGGATGAATTATGAAAAATTGTTTGAGAAGGGATTCGACGGACTGAAAAAACAGGTCCGAGAAAAAATGTTCGCTCTTGACCCCACTTTACCCGAAGACTTAAAGAAAAGGGAGTTTTATCAGGCAGAACTGATTGTTCTTGAAGCATCCACGGATTTTCTCAAACGATATGCCGTATTGGCCCTTGATCTTTCGAAAACAGAAAAGGATGCAGAATGGAAAAATGAGCTAATTCAAATCGCCCAGGTCTGTGAGTGGGTGGCTGAACATCCACCGCGGACTTTTCGGGAAGCCCTGCAACTGGAATTTATCGCCACAACAATCATATTGATTGAGTCCAACGGTCACTCAGTCTCTTTCGGGCGTTTCGACCAGTACATGTATCCCTTCTACCAGCAAGATATTGAGTCCGGAATAGCCACCAAAGAATCTATTCAGGAACTGATCGAAATTTCATTTATCAAAGACCTCTGGTGGACAAAACTCAGGGACCGATTGACAGTTATTGCCAATTCCGGCAGAGGAATGGGCGGAGATACGATGACGGTTGGTGGAGTGGATAGAGCAGGAAATGATGCCACTAATGATCTGAGTTATATGGTTCTGGATGCAGTGGCACATCTGCGGTTAGGAGTACCCTGGATGGCAGTTCGTTTTCATGAGAATACACCGTGGGAGTTTAAGGTAAAGACGTTTAATGTCATTCGTATTGGATTCGGAGAACCCAAAGTATTTAATGATCAGGCTGCAGTCCCCGCCATGGTCAAAGGAGGCAGGACAAAGGAAGACGCCAATGATTACCATGTGGTGGGATGTGTTGAAATTGATGCTGGTGGGAAGGAATACGGGTGGCATGATTCCGCTTATTTCAGTATGGCCAAGGTTCTTGAGCTCGCCATTAATGACGGACGGTGTATTGGGTGCGGTGCGCATTGCCAACGGTGGGACAACTGTGGCAGCGAAGGAAAACGCCTGGGGCCTCAAACTGGAAGCCTGGTAGACTATACATCATTTGATCAGGTAAAAGAATCATATGACAAACAGATGAAATATTGGTGTGATCAGATGATTGCAAGTACTGAGATTATGGATTTGACCCATCAGAAACTAAAACCCCTGCCATATTTGTCAACCCTAATGGACGATTGTACTGAAAGAGGAATTGATGTTACTGCAGGAGGTGCTGTATATAATTTTACCGGTCCTCAAGCGGTAGGAGTCGGAACTGTGGCGGACGGCTTGTCTACTATCAAACAGCTTGTCTTTGAAGAGAAAAAAGTTAAAGGCAAGGACTTGCTTAATGCCTGTGAAGATAACTGGGTGGGACATGACGTTTTGTATGCTTTAGTCAACAGCGACAAAGTGCACCATTACGGCAATGATGATGATTATGCAGACGAACTGGCTCGATTTGGGGCAGACACCTATTGTAGTCATATCGAAAATCGACCGAATGCCAGAGGTGGCCATTATCTGCCGGGTGTTTATTCTGTGTCAGCGAATGTCGCTCTGGGACTTCTTCAATGGGCGTCTATTGAAGGTCGAAAGGCTTTGGAGCCACTTTCCGACTGTTTGGGGCCGGTTCACACCCACGCTGGATCTCACGATATTGAAGGGCCTACCGCCATTGCTAAGTCCGTTTCTAAGCTGGATCATGTCCGCGCCACCAACGGCACGTTGCTCAACTGGAAGTTTTCACCATCCTGTGTGGCCGGCGAGGCTGGAAGGGACAACCTGATCTCGTTGATAGATGTCTACTTTGACAGAAAAGGTATGCACAGCCAGTTTAATATTGTCAGTAGAGAGACGCTGGAGGCAGCTCTATTGGATCCTGAGCAGTATAAACATCTTGCTGTCCGAGTGGCCGGATATAGCTCATATTTTGTTGAGCTTAGCAAACCTTTGCAATACGATATTATGAACCGAACTGAATTGTCGTTTGATTAAACAATAAATCCAGCGAAAAAGCCCCGGAATTGTGGATCAACGTCCTGGCATTGCTTAAAAAATAACGATTATATAGAAATCATAAACCATGGAAGTGAATACTGAACAGGGAAATACGCCAGATTTGAAAACCACAGCAGAGCTAACCGGCTTTTCTGATATGGGTCTTTTAGAAGGGATCGTATCCAATATTCAAAGATTCACTATTCATGATGGCCCCGGTATTCGCACTGAAGTTTTCCTCAAAGG
>Ga0208904_1001286_pt1 | contig 17518 bp, 20 predicted proteins | sample AntAceMetag02UKB_FD_184774 | JGI IMG/M metagenome (GOLD analysis project Ga0208904, IMG submission 184774) | Saline lake microbial communities from Ace Lake, Antarctica - Antarctic Ace Lake Metagenome 02UKB (SPAdes) (version 2) | ecosystem: Environmental > Aquatic > Non-marine Saline and...
AATAACCTCTAAGAATAAAAATTCAAAATAGTTTATAAAGCTTTGGTTGATGTTATCGACGATAAAGACAAAAATTACACATTTTTATTAGAATTTTGAAAAAATAATTTTACTTCTTTTTCTCTTTTTTTGGCTCTTCTTTTACTTGAACAACTTCTTCGGATTTCTTCTTTTCTACCTTTTCTACTTTCTCCTCGGCCCTTATTTCTTCTTCAACCTTCTCCACCTTTTCTTTTTTATCTTTTAGTATCCATTTAACCTTTCTTCTTTTCATGAGCATATTTTTTCTACACTTCGAAGAACATAAATGATTAATAGTTCCATCTTTCATAACTAATGTCAATCCCCTTGGATTTTCATAGTCCTCTTTACAATAAGTACATTTAGTCATTTTAAGTATACGCTCCTTTTGAAACTTTTGACTTAATTCTTCTAGCCTCAATTTCTGTTTCTCTTAAAATTAAAATATCTCCCAGTGCCACTGGCCCCCTAACATTTCTTCTCATCGAACGCCCCTCATCTTTACCTCTCTGAACTAAGCATTTAACCTGTGTAATTTCTCCACGAAAACCTGTTCTTCCAATTAATTCTTCAACAACTGCTGGAACTGCCTCTCCAGATGATATCCTATCGCTTCCCTTCGAAGATTTTTGTGATTGCGCTGTTTGTTTTTGTTGTGTTTTTGCCATTTTGTTAAATTATTCAAGAACTCTATCCTAAATTCTTGATATTGAATTTATTTTAAACTAGCGATATCTGCTTTAGCTTCGCCTTCTTCAATTATAGCAACTGATGAAGTTGAGACTGCTAGACCCGCCGCGATTCCAAGTTTTTGCTTGCTATCTACATCTTTGCAAGGTATCCCTTTCTCTTTACAAAGAACTGGTAAGTGCTGTACAATTTCCTTTGGTTCAACATCACTTGCATAAACGACAAACTTCGCCGTTCCTCTCTCGATAGCTTTTGTAACTTCATTAGTTCCTTTTTCTAATTTACCTGTTCGCTTTGTTTTTTCAACTATTCCGTATGTGTCCATTTTATTTTATTTTATTTAATTAACGTGAGAATCCATCCTCACTTACGCTCATTGGATAGATATAGAGACTAATTTGGGTTTATAAAACTTGCGGGTGAAACTAAAAATTACTTTTAGAGTTTAAGAATAATTATTTAAACCCCCACCCTCTATCCTATTTATGAAAAAAGGTGTGCTTATCGGCATTGTTATTTTGGCCGTAATTATCTTACTATTATTTGGATTTAATAAGTCTATTGTTGGTCGTGCCATTGCTAATAATGCCGATGGTGGGCCCGATTCTTTCGTCCCGAATAACGAAGGTGTTGCCTGTATGAAAAGTTGTGTTGCTGTTGGATGCGAGGCGGGTGACAGTGCCTGTATGACTGCTAATAGTGTTGAGTGTGGCAAAAAATGTGGAGTTGAAACTGAGCCCCCTAAGCCCGCAGACGAAGGCGAAGAATGTATGCAGAAATGCGTTGTTGTTGGATGCGATGATTATGATTTTTCTTGTCAAAAAGGAAATAAAGATTCCTGTGATGATAAGTGTGGAATGAAAGGAGATGCTCCTGATGAAAGCGAAATGGATGAAGAACAAAAATGTATTTCTGATTGTGTTGCCGAAGAAGACCCTACTTTAATTTGTGGAAACAGCCAAGAAGGTGAAACTGGAAACAATATTTGTCAAAAATGCGCAGCAGATTGTGTTTATTTATACGAAGGTCCTTGTCTTAATGACGAAGAAATAACTCAAAAAGAAGAAGAATGTAATACTTGCGAACATTGTTATGGAGATATCATAATGAGTGATTCTGGGCAAGGGTGGGATTGTATTATTGATGTGGAATGCGCAGATTCTTCTTCAGAGTTTGGAGATGACGCAGGAACCGGAGATGCTAGTTATGAAAAAGGACACGAGAGCCCCGGTGTTATTGGACAAGCATTGAGTGGTATTGGAAATTTCCTTAAGGGCTTATTTGAAAGATCCAAAGAAACAAAAGAATGAACCTTTAATTTTAATTAAAAAATATTATATCCAAATCTTTTTTATCAAAAAGAATTAAACACAAAACTTTAAAATCTCAAAGAAATGAATATAATCACGCCTCGGTCGTATAGTAATTATTACACAGGTTTGGTAATACTCTGATTTTTCTTGCTTTTTTATCTTTTTTGTTTTGTTTTTTTTATTTCGTCTTTAAGTATTCTTCTATGTAATTTTTCTTGTAATTTTGAATTCCTTCTATTCTCACGATATCTTCTTGTAAGATGATCATTTCCAAACTTCAACTCACCCCTTATGTTCAATAACTTAAATACAATGAGTACTAATATTACTGTAAAAATAATTATAATCAAAGCTATTACTAAAACAGAAATAGAAATTAGAAAAATACTTTTGATCAAATTTCCTTGTAATAATATTTGAGAAGTTTCTCCTACTTCTGAAATAACTGCTTGTTTAACAGGAGAGTTTTTTGAAAATGAATTTTTAACTAAAACACCCCCATACCAGATTCCTGTTCCAAGTAAGACAATAATTGCTAAAGCAATAATGCCCGCGATACCTTTCCTTATTACTCTTCCCCAATTTGTTTTACAATGATAAGAGCAATGAGGAACTCTCTTTCTCTTCTTTTTGATAAAGAAACAAATTAAACTAATTACTCCCATCAAGATAATTATCTCAACAAACATAAATGCCCAATTTCTTTCCGGACTTAAGGGGTTAAAGTCGTCGATATCAGGAGGATTAAATCCTGATTCTCCCTCATCTACTGCTCCCCCAGTTATTAGTGCCCCTCCACTTCCACCTGTTGCTCCACCATCATCACTTCCCCCCTCAACACTTCCTGCTAATGTTCCCGATGTGGTAAATGTGTCATAAAATGAATCTCTTCGACTTCCCAAGTTGTAATAATCTGCGGTACATTGTAATACATAAGAAGTTCCTTCGGCAAACGAAGAAGGGACTGCAAATGTTTGATTTATTGCAACGGGAGTTTTTGTAATCATTTGATTAAAGTTTACAGAGCTGTATTCTGTTATCCCATCTGAAATATAACAAGTGAAGTCTACTTCTTTTTGAACTGTTTGAGAATCTTCCACATAAGCATTTATTGTACAATTCATGTCGCTACCAATTGTCCCAGTTGAAGGACATGCGACATCTAAGTGAAATGTTCCTGTTTTATTTTCTATTCCCTCGAGGGCGTCTGCGCTTCTACCTGAAGATGTACTGGAGGATTCTGATGCAACTCTCGATAAATAATTATTATACATTTCATCATCTTCCCACGTAATTGTTCTTTTTGTATATTTGCAAGATTCATTAGTAGTTGTATTTATTGTAAAAGCATCACTCCAATCATCTCCACTAGACCTATCTACCAATTCTCCACAATGTAAGCATTCAGCATCAAGATTATTTTCATCAAGTTCATATATCCAAACATCTATTCCTGAACTAACATTCGCAGGAGTATAAGGTAACGTTGTTGCAAAATTTATAGTTTGATCTGATCCCGAATCTGGTTGTATTTCGAAATCTACACAATCAATATAATAATCATTCGTAGTATCTTCTATGCAACCTTTTACTATGTATCTTTCTTCTTCAAAATCACCAGAGGTATCACTTAAAATATTATCATATGTTACTGTATGAACAACCGGGCCACAAGCAACCCCCGTAGTAACAGTGCTAATATTTGTTATCTCAAAATTTGGTGCTATGATATCTATTGTTGGAGCTGTTCCTTCCCAAAATATAGAATATAAAACATTTTCTTCTACACCTTCTAAAATATGCATTCCAAAATTTGCATCAATAACATCATATGTATCTATATCAGTTAATCCATTAGGCACCTTAAATCTAGGTGTTGTAAAAATTTGTGTACTATCTGCCTCTAATGATTCGGCAAACTCAAATACACTTGATTGCTCATTCCAATTAGCATCATTAAAAGGAATAGGTTTTATTACTCTTAAAGTTCCACCAATATTTGAATCAAAATCTACATGAAATATTGATTCAAAAGATTTTGTTGCATGATTATTAGTTATATTCATTTCTAACTGCATATATTCTCCTTCTGTCACATTATCTTTAGTAAAAGCTATGCTGTTTATTGTTACAAAATCTGGATATGCTTTATCATCTTCCGAACCAAAAATAAGAAATTCATCTGATTCCCAATTCCAAACCACATCTTCTTCTAAGTTATAAATATCTGGATTAATTCTAACCTTTCCTTGAATATCCCAATTATTTCCACCTTGAAGATTTAAAGGTAAGTCCATCCAGTTAGAACACATCGAACCATAACTATCGACTAAACCACCGCCTAATTCAAAGGCTCTGCTTGGTGTTTCTGATAAATATAAACTATCTTCTTGTATTGACGGTACATACCCATCATTTTCATGATCATATTGTATTACTGTTTCTCCTGCATCTGAATCAATATATATATCATAAAATTCTAAGTCTACTTCTTCTGAAAAATAGTTATGAGCTTGATAACAAACTTTAAATTTTTCACCTGCTCTAGGATATACTGATAAATTAGTTAGCTGATCAACTCCGGTATCTTTTTGTTCACATGTATAAGAACTATTTCCCCAATCAGTTGTTTCTTGGTCTGTATAGGTACAATCATCATTATGAGAAAGATATTCTTCTCTTTCTGTTACAATATATACTCCTGGAATTCCAACAGATGTCGCATTTGGTTTTGTAAGCCATTTATCAAAAACTATTGAATCCTCTATCGCTCCAATATATGCATAGTTTGTTTCACCACTAAATTCACACTTATCGCCACAAACAAATGGCTCTGATTCATCCCCAATATAAACACTAAAATCAAATTGATAATCTGAATGTGTTGGAATTGTTAAAGGAATATTACTATACCAACAAATATCATTGTCTCCAGATTTCAGAACTCTTTGCCATCTTTCTTCCCCACTATTAAATTCTTCTTCTGACCAACCAGTTGTTGGATTATGTATAACTAAATTTCCCATATGCCAATAAATATCTCCAGAATAAGAATTAGTTATATTTCCACAAATTTGATAACCAAAACCTTCTGTTAAAATGGTATAAGGATTCGTCCAATTAGAAGTCGGCATAGAAGAATCTGACAATAAAGCGGCGGAAGTATTTACAGCGTTTCCCCAATAATCTTTTATTGTGATAGAATTAATAGTCATCGTATCTTCAATAGATGTTACATTAAATGTTTCTGTTGAAACAATTTTTCTTACTGCAAATAATCCATAATAATAAATATCTGCAAATGCCCTCACGTAATAAACTCCTGTATCAATATTTTTTGGTAATACATACTCAAGGATCATAGAACTATTTCCTGTAGAAATATCTGTTCTTAAAGTCTGAGGAATAGGATATATTTGACCAGTTCCATTATTCACTAAATGAAGTTCGATACCAGATTCTAAAGTTACGCCATAATTATTGGATATATTTCTTTTAATATACACATTATCAAAACCTGCAAAAAGTGAAGTTGTCGTGGTTGGATAATCTGTCCCATTTTCATAAGTTATTGGCAATGGAGCTTCATTTACTGAAATCCAAGAATTAGTTGTAAAGGCATTGGTGGTAACACCACTTTTATCTTAGGCTGTAGCTCCTTCTTCATCTACACATTCGTTATAAGAACCATCAGAACCACACATACATCTTATCTTTACGGCATAATCAGTTCCTTCTGCAAAACTATCATATCCTGAGATCCAACTTCCCTTTACCTCTCCACCGATTAAAATTGCTTCAACTCTTTTAATCATAGTAGTTTCATCGTTACTCCATACAGAAATAACACATTGTCCACCCGATACTAATTTACTATTACTATCTTTAACAGTTGCTTGAATAGATGAAGCAAGCCCTAGCCATTTTCCGCCAACTGAAGCATCAGAAATAATTAATTCACTTGCAGAAGCACCACTAACATTTGCAATATCATCCCCTTCTAAATCTGCGCCTGTAAGAGTTGCAGTTATATTTCCTAAATAAGTAGAAGGAATTTTATAATCTTCATAAAAATATATATTCTTTTTAGGTGCTATTCCAGTATCTGTTTGAACTGTATCTCCTGTACTATTTACCCAAGTCAAAGTATACGCATCATTTTCTTCATTTTTATTGTCACAAACCATTCCGGCACTTATATCCTCAGTTGGAGCATATTGAGTTGGAATTTGTTTATCAAAAGTAACAGTACAAACCGCAGAAACACTACTAATCAAGAAAACGCTACTAATCAGAAAAGTACTAAATATTAAAACTGCTAATAGTTTTTTCATTGTTTACCCTCCCAGAAATATATTTTTGCCATTCCTACTTTTCTTATTTTAACTTTCTCGGCACCCTCGAGAAATGCAAAACAGTTTGAAATTGTCTGTCTCGAAAGATTAAGTTTTTTTGAGAGTTCTGAAATTGTAAATCCATCTATGTTTTTCTTAAGTTCTTTTGTTATAAGTTCTCTATTTTTATCCATTCTAATGGTTGTCAATACTGATTATAGTATTATGCGCAGTATTGTAAAGCAATAGATGCTATTTAAATGTTTTTGTTTGTTTAAAATTATTATTCTATTGTAAATCGATATTGATTATATTATTGGTTACTATATTGATAAGCAATAGATGTTATTTAAATGTTTAGATTGGAAAATTTTAATTGAATATATTTGCAATACAAAACTTTAAAATCTCAGAGAAATGAATATAATTAGGCCTAGGTCGTATACCCACCCGGGCACGAGAACCTCTGCGGAGGTAGTGGTTATTACACCACAAAAGGTATGCAATTACGCCTCGGTCGTATAGTGGTTATTACACCGGCTTGCTAAGCCGGACCCTTCGGGGTGGGCAGGTTCGATTCCTGCCCGAGGCGTTTATATTCAAATGGTAAGAAAAATATTCAATAATATTGGAAGCATTTTGGGATTATTGGCAGGAGCTATCATTTTTTATACAGGCATTTCTAGAATTTCTACAGGAATAAATTCTATAAGGTTATCTGATTCTTATGTTGCTCATTTTATGAATGTAGGAATAATCTATATTTATATATCATTATTAATACTACTTGCTTTCACTATCAAAATAACCTATTCTTTAGGTAAAAAATAATATCATACATAAAGCACTACCATCTAATTTTTAGAATCCTATTTCTCCCATTGCAACCACAAATATTCCCAAACCCCTACTTTCCCAATCTAAATAAATCTCTAATCAAATTTCTTTTTCCCAATCTTTTTATCTTACCTATTTCCCCAATCTAAATAAATCTCTAATTAAATTTCTTTTTCCCAATCTTTTTATCTTACCTATTTTCTTTTTTGCCTCAATCTCTCCAGCCTTTATCCCTTCACTAACTTTAGAAAAATCTGCAAATCCCACCTTTCTTAAATCTGGATGTAACATTAAATCTGCCCCACTCTTTTCTAAATAAAGTCTTGTGTGTTCCCTATCCATAAGCCGATAAGAATCCGCTAAAATTGACATGATATTAGGCGATTTACCTTCCGACTTTTTTTTATCTGCTACATCATATACTATTTCTCTTTTTTCATTTCCACTTAAGTTCACTGCAATTATTACATCCGCCCCCGCATCTTTTAATATTTCTATTGGCAAATTGTCCAAAACTCCGCCATCAACCAAAATCTTCCCATTATTTTTCGCTGGCCTAAATATTCCCGGAACAGATACACTTGCACGAATAGCTTTTGCCAAATCACCTTTAGAAAAAACGACTTCGCTATAGTTTACAATATCAACCGCCGTAATATAAAGCGGAGCTGACAAGTCTGAAAACTTTTTTTCATCGAGAAGCTCCCTTAAATATGACTCCATTTTATCTCCCTTAATTAAACCCGATCTAGGAACTCCAATATCTATCAGCTTTTTAAAATTTAAATTTTTTATCATCTCTTCAAGCTCCTTAGGAGAATACCCCGACAAATAAAGCGCTCCAATTAACGCCCCTATGCTCGCCCCACTAATCATGTCTATTTTTATATTATGCTCTTCTAAAACCTTCAAAACTCCTATATGGGCAAGGCCCTTAGCGCTACCTCCTCCAAGAACCAATCCTATTTTCTTTTTTCTAAACATTCTCTTTTTTATTAATAGTATATCTAGTTTAAAAATTAAGCGAAATCCATATGTCTACTTTTTAAATTCAATAATCATCTACTACTATGGAAGAAAAATGTAAAAACTGCGATGCTAAATGCTGCAAGTATATAGTCTTGGATCTCGAAACCCCCGAGAACAAAGAGGATTTTGAAAATATTAGATGGTATGTTGCGCATAAAGACGTGGAAGTTTTCGTCGATTTTGAAGGCATTTGGAATGTCAAGTTTATTACAAAATGTAATCACCTAAACAAATCTGATAAATGCGATATTTATGAAAATAGACCAGAAGTTTGTAAAGAATTTTCTTTTGAAACATGTTCTCTAAATAGCGGAAACGAAGATATAATGGTTCTAAAAAATTTAGAGGAAGTTGATGAATATATAAAAAATGTATTCAATAAAGGTAAACATTTAGTTGGGTAAACTACAACTCCAAACTCATTACTTTACTAACACCCTCATACATAGATACTCCGTAAAGATTTGTCGCATTTGTGATTATTTCATCATTATGAGTTATCACTATGTACTGCCCCTTTCTCATGTATTTTTTCAAAAGCCCCGACAACCTCTCAGAATTTCTTTTATCTAGAGCCGCATCTATTTCATCAAGTATGTAAAAACAATATGGCTTAAATTCTTGAATCGCAAAAATAAGCGAAAGCGCCACCATCGTTTGCTCTCCCCCAGATAAAGAAGTTACATCAAAAAATTTCCCATGCCCCGTTTTTACTAAAATAGTCACACCTCCATCAAATGGATCTTTTCTATTTTCAAGTTCAAGCGTCACATGCCCCTTTGTTGAAATCTGTGCAAAGTTTCTTGTAAAAATCTCATTGACATTAGACAAAGTTATCAAAAATGCTTTTTTCTTTCTAACATCTATTTCATGAATAATTTTCATAACTCCTCCCTGCTCTTTTTTTATTGTTTCCACCTTCTCATTTATCGCCTCATATTCTCTTTTCACCCCATCATAAACCTCCAGAGAACGCAAATTTACAGACCCTCCAATCCTTGCCAATATCTCCTGCGCCTTAGCCAATCTTTCCTGAAGAGTATTTCTATTCACTTTTATTACTTCTACATTCGGAAACTCTAATATCTCTATCTCAAAATTTTCTACTTCAGCGTCTACTCTGGCCTTATCTATCTTAAAATTATTTACCTCTGTCTCTGCCGTATGCAAATTATTTCTTTTTGAAGAAAGCTCCCCCTCTGTTTCTCTTATCTTCTTCTGGACTCTTTCTCTTTCTAAAATAAGGTACTTTGATTTCTGAATTAAAATTTCTTCCTCTTTCTTCTTCTTTTCTAAAATAACCTCTCTCTCTTTTATCCCTCTTTTCACTTCTCCCATTTCATCCACCAAATCACCTTCATCTCTCTCCATCTGATTCACAGATATTTTTGACCTTTCCAACTCTCTTCTTTTAAACGCTATTTCCGAATTCACATTTTCCTCGCTTCTAAGAGAAAGCTCTTGCGTCTCCACTCTTACTATTTCATATCTATGCTCGATGTCCGAATTCTCATCAAAATTATCTTCTAACGGTCTTTTCTTTTTTACCAAATCTTCTATTTCTTCTTTTATCTTAGATATTTTTTCATGAAGAGCTTTTATTTGATCCTTTTTATCATTAATAGAATCTATTTTTATCAAGTCAGAACTTCTCCTAGAAATTTCTAATTCAATCTCCTCTGTATCTTTTTCTAAAATATTTCTTTTTCCTTCTATTTCTACCAACTCCTTATCCCCCCTCGCTATTTCATCGTTTAATGCTTTTATTTTCGGAGTTGCATCAGAACTTATAGCATGAATATGCCCTTCAGTTATTTCATTTTTACAAAGAGGACATGTATCCATCTTCCCTATTTTTTCAATTAACTTGCTCTGCTCTGCAATTTCATGCTCTTTTGTATGAGCTAATTTTTCCAACTCTATTTCTCTTTGTCTAAGCCCCTCGAGAGACTCCCTCTTTTGAGCCAAGTCATGCCTTAATTGTTCTACTTTTTCTGTGGTCGTTTTCTTGTCAAATAATTCCAACGCTATTTGATCAATTTGTTTTATCAAAAAATCTGATTCGCCCGTATAATTTTGAAAAATATTTTCCTTGTCCCTTAGCCTATCTCTTATAGATTTCAACTCCGATTTTGTCGTATAAAACTTCTTCCTTTCTTTTTCTAATTCCTCTAACTCCCCCTTTTTACCAGCTATTTCTTTTTGTTTTTTTACTATGGTTGGAGACTCCGCCCTCAAATCTCTTATCAATATTTCATTCTTGGATATCGACTCCTCCAAATTTCCCCTTTGCCTTTTTATTTGAGAAATCTTTTTCTCCTGATTTTCATAACGAACATTCATTCCGGCAAGCTCTGCTCTTAAATTTGCAATTTCTTGATTCAATTTTTCCTGATTTAACCCAGCTCTTTTCTGCACCTCAGAATTAATAGACAAAACTTTATCTTCAAAATTCTTTATTGTAATCTCTAACTTTACTATCTCTTTTTTTACCTTCTCTACCTCCCTAATCTTTTTTCCTATATCTTCAAGTATTCTTTCTATGTCCTTTTTCTTTTTTGTTAAATCCTGATAAATTATACTTTTCTTAAACGTCTTCACGTCTTTCTCTATTTTTTTAAATCTTAACGCTTCTTGCCTCTCCTTTTCTAAATTATTGAGATACGTTGTTCTCTCTCTCAAAATAGCACCAACTTCTTTAAGCCTATCCTCGGTTTTTTCTAATTCCTTTAACGATCTTTGTTTCCGCATTTCATATATTGAAATTCCTGCCACCTCCTCAATTATTTTCCTTCTATCTTCTGGAGACATTTTCACAAAATTTTGTATTTCTCCCTGCAATATTATATTAAACCCGTTCGGATCTATCCCCCCCTGAGCCAAAAGAGTTAGAACATCTTGCCTTGTCCTCGTTTCTCCATTTATTTTATAGATTGATTGCCCAGTTCTTCTTACAATTCTTTTTATTGATATTTCTTTTCCATCCGAAGTAAAAGTCCCATCAGAATTATCAAACGTTATTTCCACCATCGCTTCTTTTGCTGGCGGCGCAGATTTCGAACCCATAAAAATTAAATTTTTTGCCCTTGCCGCACGCATTGATTTTATTGAAAGTCTTCCAAGAACAAAACATAATGCATCGCTAACATTAGACTTCCCCGATCCATTAGGCCCCAGAACAACATTAATTCCTGGACTTATCGGAATTTCCGTTTTTTTAACAAAGCTCTTGAAGCCCTGCATCACCAATCTTGTTATATGAGTCATATTAATTTAAAGAAAATTAAGTTTTTAAGGATTAGGGGAAGTTAAAATATTTCGGCTTCATAGAGTTCTCTGATAAAATGGTCCTGATCGGCGTTGTATTTATAAAACTATAGCGACCCCATCTAAAACCATTTCTCCATATTCTTCAACCTGTAATATTTTTCTAAAACCCTCCTTGGCAACTCTTGCTCTAAAAACAACCTCGTCTTCCACCCTTGTCTCAACTCTTAATTCTCTACCTATTCCTCTAACAACACCCCGATAAAACACATCTACACTCTCTGGGCCTCCCCTTTGGATAAAGTTTACTGATGCAGAAACACCAAGGCCCATTAACGGATAACAAACATCTCCATATTTTCTCGCCAAAGATTCTCCGACATTTAAAGCTTCAATAAAACATCTCTCAGACTCAGGGTAAACCTCAAGAATGCCGAGAGTCCTATATAACCTTCCTAAATCCGCATCAACTACAGCATCACATAAATCACTCATACACTAACTAAAAACAAACGCTTTTTAAAAATTTATGAGATTAGAACAAAGTTTTTTGATTAACTTTCCCGCCATATTTCTGATAAGTCGACCACGATTTTCTAAAAATCCCTTTATCCTTTAATTTAATCGCATTCTCCTTCAAAAATTCTACTGTAACGGGGTCAGCAGGATAACCAGAACCGACATTCCCATATTCTTCTTTTATTTTTCTTACCTCTGCCTCTCTTTCTTCTTTTGCTAAAACTGAAGCAGCCGAGACTGAAACATTTGTAACGTCCGCTTTATGCTTTGACTCAATTTCCAAGTTATCCACTCTTTTTAATCTTGATATAAGAAAATCCTTCCACGCAACTGTATTTGTCGAGGGGCAATCAAGAACCACATCTAATTTTTCTTTTCCAATATTCAAAACATCAATTATCTTAGCAGCAGCAATCGCCTCGACCTCATTTAATTTAACACCAGTCTCCTTTTGTGAATCTATCTCGTCAGGAAATATTTTTATTAATTTATAGGAAACCGCTATTTCTTTAATTTTCTCTGCTAGAAACGCTCGCCTTTTAGGAGTCAACGTTTTTGAATCTCTTACGCCCAATTCCTTTAATTCTGCTTGGTCTGACTTTTTTATCAAACATCCTCCAAGTATCATTGGACCCATAACTGGACCTCTCCCCGCATCATCAATTCCAAGTTCTAAATTTGGCATAAAAGAAATAAACAAGTTGCTTATTTAAAATATTGGATAATAAATGTGGACCAAACGTCCACTATTCTTCTAAAAAAAATTAAAAATTAAAAATTAAATCTTATTCTGCATCGGCAAATGGGCATTCTCCGCCTCTTCTCCCTTCGCCTGTACCTCTATGCATTCCCATTCCTTTACCTTGTCCAAAACCCCCGGCATGTTCTCCATTTTGAGATCTTTCTTTATGACGCTCATGAATTAAAGTAAATTCTTCTTCGGTCAAACGCTCCTGCATTCTTAAAATTCTTTCCTCCATCAAGCTCTTCCATGCTTCGAAATCTCCAGATTCTATTGCGCCTCTCTCAGCTTCTCTGTCTTCTTGGAATTTGGCTTTTTCTTCTTCATCCATATTTTTGAATCCAAAACCTCCTTGTGCGGATATTAATCCTATTCCTAACATAGCCACTACAGCAAATGCAAATATTCCTAGTGTTATTTTATTCATTTTATACCTCCTTTCAATTGTTTCATAGAAGCATTATTCTCCTTATTATTTAAACAAGGTGGACCCCAAATCCACTTTTCTTATAAAGACTTAAGTATATTTGGGACAACTAAAGAAAATGCCATACAGAGGAATCGGACGAGGAGCAGAAAAAATGATGCAAGAACTTCTGATAGGAGCGCTCAGTATAGAAATTCTGTATTCGTTTGTAATTATTATCTGTAGCCTAATGATTTATTTTGGAACAAAAGAACTCTACGAATTAAGTACCCATAGAGGACTTAAATACTTCAGACTGGCATTCTTATTTTTTGCTATCGCTTATTTTTTTAGATCATTTATAAAATTTGTTCTAATTTATTTCGATACAAGTACAATAATAAATCTCTCACCTCGCATCTTTGATAAAATCTTTGGACAACTTACCCTGCTGATATTTATGTATTTTAGTTCCATGGCTATATTTTATTTATTAAATAGCGTCATGTGGAAAAAATGGGACAAAAAACCGGGAATAATTTATTTACTTCACGGAACCGCTACCCTAATAGCCCTAGTAAGCATATACAGTAAAAACCCTGTCACATATCTAGGACTAAATATTCTTCTATTTTTTTTTATCGCAATTGTCGTTGTTCTAGCTTATAAAAATAAAACAAAAACCGCTAAACATAATCTGTATTTAGTTTACATGCTACTCTTCATATTTTGGATTCTAAATATTATCGACATACTCATTCCAAATTTCCTTCAGGCCTTTCAACTATTAGTATATCTTGCATCTTCCACTATTTTTCTTTTAATCTTATACAAGGTGATAAAAAGGACTGGTGTAGACTAATGGCCAAACGAAACAAACTTGAAATTATGCGAGACATACTAAATATTGTTCAAAACAATAAAGAAATTAAGCCTACACCTTTACTTAGGCAATCAAACATCTCTTCTTCGAGATTTAAAAAATATTTTTCTGAACTTTCCGACAAAGATTTTATAAAAAGTGTCTATGGCGAGCGAAATGAAAAACTTATAGTTTTAACCAACAAGGGAGAAAGATTTCTAGAAAAATATAAAACCATCATTAACTTTATCGAAGAATTTGAATTATAAATTACTACCACAAAAACCTTTTACAAAACAATATTCAACAAAAAATAATTATAAAAAAAAATAAAAAATTATAAAAAAAATTTAACCCTATTTTCTTTTTTTCTTAACTGCCTTTTTAGCCGGTTTCTTTTTAACTGCTTTCTTCTTAACTACTTTTTTCTTTACAGCTTTCTTTTTAACCACTTTTTTCTTGGCAGCTTTTTTCCGTCCACCACGAGCTAATTTAGCCTCACAAACATTGCCGCTTCCGTCAACGTAGTAAAGAAATCCTGGCTTTCTTTTAATAGCACCCTTAACGATTACTTTTCCCATTTTAATATCAACCTCCTTGTTACTTTACTGACGACTATAATCTTTTTAAACCTTTCTTCTCGTCGACAATCCTTAAGAGAACCACTTTTTTTTAAAAATATTTACTCTCTTTAGATTTTCCTCATTTTTTCTTCGATAAATGTCCAAATTAAACACATCCTCTCCGTCTCTTTCTTTCTTTTTCACCTTATATTCCTTATAAAATTTATCAACATTTTCTTCTTTCACCCAATCATGCTGCCTAAATCCCCCGCCAAAAGTTTTTGGAATATGCATTAATTCATGTATTATTACCCTCAACTGACTCTCGGCAGAGAGCTTATCAAATCTTTCTGCCAAAAACTCTAATGGATAATATGCATCTACAGCCAATGCCTTTTGCATCAATTTCCCCAAGGCATGACATCTAGCAATCGTCCCACGCGAATTCGTCCCATAACTTCGGAAACACTTCATTCTATCTAGCTTAACATGTGGAAATAAAATTACACAAACGTCTTCAGCTATCTTTTGTAAGTCAGGCGCATAAACATATTTCATTGTAGAAATTGTAAAGAGACTCTGTTTATATAGATTATTCTAATTCTACAACCTTATTCTTAGAAGTTAATCCCGAAGTTATCCTCGCATCTTTTTTAAAATATTTCGAAAGAAATTTCTCCAGTTGAACATTTGCCTTTCCCCCAATTGGTTTCGTTTTAATCCATATCTCATAAGAATCTTGCGATATTTCTTGCATTTTCTCTTGAGACGAATTCGCATGAACCCTTAAATGAATTTTCATTTTCTCTTAAATTTTTCTTTAATATATTCGTCAATCTCTTCTATGTCATGAAAGGTATGCGCCTCTTCATACTCGTTATGAAAATGACATTCATCTTGGGAATACGTCTTGCATATCTTCGGTCTTTTTTTATAAATCTGACACTTATTGCCTTCCCCTAAATGTTCACAAGGCGTCTGAAACTCTACATGCCACGCACCATCTCCATCTACATAAACAATTACATTATTATGCGCAACATACCATCGAATATTTTCAAAATCATCCCTAGACTCTGGCGTATCTATTTCCATCGCTAAATACTTGCAACATTTAGCATCACAATTATCACATGTTAACTTTGTCATCTTAAAAATAAAGAAATTCGTTTTAAATGTCTTTTGCAATTACATATAATAATCTCGTGGATAACTTCCCATCCCGTGAGCTTTTTTATAAATATCAAAGATTGTAAAATGCCTATTCTTAACTTCCTTTCTACCTGGTTTTCTCAAAAACGCTTCTTCTGCCCAATTATCACCCTTTATCGATGTTATCTTTTTTTTCACCAAAACTTCTTTTTCTTTTTCTTTTTTCTTTTCTTTTTCGCCTCCCCACCCTATTATCGCCAAAAATGGATTTGAAGCTGAACTCGACTCTCTCTTCCTCTTTTTCTCTTCTTCCTTTTTTGCATCATCTGACTTTTCATCTAAAAATAAATTTATTTCTTTTTGCAACTCTTCTAAACTTTCTCCAGTAGCCCCTTCAATTAAATCCAACATTTCTCTTACTCCTGCATTTTCAAATTCTTCCTTTAGCAGTTTTAATTCCTCTTCGTTTAGAATATACGCCTTAAATGAAACATCAACCTTCCCCATATAAACTCCCTGCCCCGGAACAGTCCTAAATGTAAAGTCAACCAAAATACATTCGAAATAATCTCGCATTTTGAATTTTCCTCTTTTTACAGAAGCTTTTAAATTGTCTGGGAAATCATCACTTGGACCCATTTTATTTGTAGCCATAAATGTCAAATTAAGCATTGTTCTATTAAACCCAGTTGCCAAATTTGGATCCGATAAATCATCTTCCCCCTCCAGCCTATGCAAAACTTTCAAATATGGCTTTGCCCAATGAGTATAAAGCTTCAAACTATTCACCTGACTTTTCAAATAATTTTTCTCTAATGCATATCTCTTCCTTAACTCTTTCTCGGACTCCTCCACCCATAACTGAAACTCCTGAATTCTAGGCAAAAGTATTCTTTTTACCCTTTCATTTAAATCCAACTTTTTTGCCTCTTCTATAGTTTTCGCCATCAAAAACGCATCAAGCAACGTCTGAAATCCCGCCTGGCTTAAAGCCATTGCCTTTAACGAAGAGTTCCCTTTATTCATATCCACTTTATCCATCCACAATTGCTTCAAAGACAAAAGCGCTGATTCTTTAATATTTTCATCCTTAGATTTATAATGTTCATAACTCTCCAATCTTAACTTAAATTCCTTCAAGTCATAAATTAAATTCAGCACACTTCTTAACACCAAATTTATATCCCCCATTATTTTAGTAACTCTATCCTGGGTCAGCCCCTTCTTCTGCGCAAAATCAACAAACTGATTACTACCCGGAGCCGTTATGAAGTTATCCACATATTTCTCCACTTTCATCCCCATCTCTGTTATAAAATCCAAAATCCAAAAATAAATCGGCTCTAATGATTCTGCATACGTCTCATAAGTCAACTTAAAATCCGCATCGGCTTTCGTTTGCACTTCTTTTGCCGCCGCCAAAAAACCCTTATCTTTTACTATTTTTTGTATCTTTTGTAATTTTTCTTTTGCCTTTCTTTTATCGTCAGGAAAACTACAGTATAATTTTGGGTTAATCGCTCCTATAAGTTGTTCAATATTTATTGCCATCTTTTAATCTAAAGTTAAGTGTTATTTAAAAATGTTCTTTAGGCAACTTTAAAAGAATAAAATCTCTCAATATTTATGGGATCTCTATTAGACGCATTTTTTGCAATCTTGGAATTTATTGAAAGCTTAGCGGGTTAAACATATCTTATTAGGGCTCTGGTGAAACCCTCCACGCTATTACAGAAATAATTATTTTTCTATCAATATTATATGCTATCAATCTCAATAACAA
>Ga0208904_1001287_pt1 | contig 17516 bp, 21 predicted proteins | sample AntAceMetag02UKB_FD_184774 | JGI IMG/M metagenome (GOLD analysis project Ga0208904, IMG submission 184774) | Saline lake microbial communities from Ace Lake, Antarctica - Antarctic Ace Lake Metagenome 02UKB (SPAdes) (version 2) | ecosystem: Environmental > Aquatic > Non-marine Saline and...
TGAATTCCTTGTTAGTATGCTCGGTTAAAATTTCAGCAGCCTTCATACCATCATCAAGGTCCACAACTACGGATCGCTGCGTCTCCTGAATAAAGAACTTGTAAAACTCGACTGCTTTACCAACTGGGCGAACTTCTACGGTCTTGCCGTCCTCAAATCGGACAAAACGAGTCTTTTTACCACTTCCACCAGCACCACTTTTTCCACCAACACTGTTCCAATCAACTTCTGTAGCCATTACTTTCTCCTATCAAATTTATATACTACCCTAACGCTGCTAAATCATCAGCCTCAACACCAAATGTACTAGTTACTACGCCCTGGCCTTGGGGTGCTGATATTTTTTCTCCTGGCCCTATACTATCAAAGCCATCGAGATCACTCACCTGCTGTTCCTTAACTCTCTCTTCACCTTCCTGAGTTGTACCTAGAGCTTCTTTACCCATCTGTAGACAACTCAACTGTCGGCTCAAAGATTCGGAAGCCGCCTTCAAAATATTATCTGCGTGTTTTCCTGATTCCATAACACCTTTTAATTCCCCAATATAATCTGCAACATCGGACATATGTTCCATTGTTAAACCGTGTCTCCGATGAGCACCTTTTAAATCATGGTCCTTCCATAGCTTCGATTCCAATAACTCTCCCCATCGCTCCCAAATATAAAATTGTGGAATGACTCGGAGTATAATTGCACTAAGTCGAGCTCTCCATTTGTACGATTCATCTATTTTGTAACGAATCACATTTGGAGTGATGACCGTTTTCTCTCCAAGAAAGTGGTCTGTATTTAACTTGGCTATCTCATCACGGATATCAGCAGTATCTAAGACAGGATATTTCGTAAGAACCATATTGAGCATATGCACTTTGTAACGATAGAATTCCTTAAAGCTTACGCTGCCATCATAAAGAGTGAATTGCGGATACTTTTTAAGACATTCTCTGTAAAATTGCAACTCATAACCCCGCAGCCCTAAAGGATTATCTCCGCTGTCTTTGGTAAAAACTTCATCTTCTTCAACTATATCTAGAGGATCAGAAATCAAAGGAAGGTTATCCCCATCTTCTGTCTTTACACCCTTCTGATCCTCCTCACCATCCTTAAACTCAAACTCTGCCATATCCCGCGATACTTCACTCTCATATTGCTCGCCACCCTCGACTAAAAGTGAGTCCTGAGACTCAGTATCAACCTCAACCTCAACCTCTTGAGATGGTGAGGAACTGCTTTCCGCTTCTTCAAGGGCCGCTGCAATAATTTCACGATGCTCATTCCCAGAATCAGAATCAAGTTTCTTAGTCACTTCTTCCTCTATCATCATATCTTTAACATCTTCACAACGTTCATCAAAAGACCGATCGGAAGCATCGGAAGCATCAACTACCTCTTTAACCTCGATCACATCAAATAACTTCGCCATCGCCGCAGCATCCATGACTTTGCCCTATTTATTTCTTATTTACGAAAGAAGTTTTAATTTTGTTGGAAAACACTGTATATTGAGTAGTTCATAGAGTATCTAAGTTGTCTAAGTTGTCTAAGCCTTGTCCTGGCTCTGGTCGATCATCTTTATCCAGGTTGTCAACGAAGTATGCCTTCTTGTGGGATAACTTGAGTTCATCAAGCACTCGATCATGAATTTGCTGGAATTCCCTCGTAAGTACCGTCTGCCAGTTCATTACTTTCTTTTCACGCTCAGAAAGTGTCTGCCATTCAATTTCCTCGTCAATGTGATAGTTAATAACTAGAGATTGATATTTCTCAGTTGAAAGAGTTCGCTGTAAACCTATTTGTAATCGACCTTTACGATGTGACTTAGTAGACGTGTCTATTTCAGCCTGTAACTTCCCATTAGCCATCAAATACTCCTATATCAAAAACATCACTTTAATTATACAACAGATTCGGCGAGATTGAGTAGAAATCTGAAAATATTTTGCACACAGATCAAGTGGCGAACAAATTGCCCTTTTGACGCCCACAACTTCGTTTACGATCCACCTTAATGGTGTCAAAGTCTCGAAGCAACTGGGACTTCTTCTTTTCTGTACCAAATAGCTTTGCATCACATAGTGCCTCTACTACTTTACTATTGACAATCGAACTAACTTTGCTAGCAAAAGCATACATCAAATCATGTCCCTTATAAGGTTGATTCTCAATAATTTCATGAGCAGCCTTCTCACCTACATCCTTGATAATGAGCGGACGAAGCAACTCCGTCTCCCCAACTTTCACATAGTGCAACTTTGATCTATTTATATCAGGAGATAAAATCTTATAACCATGTCTCTGTAAATCTTCCTCGCACTTTTGTACAAACTCAAAATCTCGACGCAAAGCTTCTACAGACATACGTGCTGACATAAATTCAAGCATGTAATAGGCTTTGAGATATGCTGTTTTCCAACATTCATAAGCATAGCTAGTCGCATGGGAATTTGAGCTTACAATGCCCGATGACAAACAATAGAGATGATCATCACTGTCAACCTCAAGATCGTAACATTGCTCTAACCCAACGTATTGTATTCCTGTGATTCGTACCTTTTGCCAATTCTTTTCACAATACCTCGATCCAAACAATAAGCAGCAGTTAGCAGAAGTTGCTCTAGCGGTCTGATTTTGAATCTTCTCTTCTTGCCCGATATCCATGTATCGCAAGATATCCTGATCATAAGATATCCCTTCCGAGTCATAACAAAATCTAATTCCAAATCTTTCCGATGTTGGTCTTTCCAATCTTTCCCCCAGCCATCTCTGAAGTGATGACCCCCATCGTATTCCACAATTACCTTTCGATCTCTGTCCAAAAAATCTATTTGACGACGGTGGGTTTTCGTGCTGAACTCTTTGCTGAAAACCGACTGATTGAATTTGAAACCGATTTGTTCTAAAAGTGGCCTCAGAAATCTCTCGGCCTGAGAATGCCAAACATTCTGTTCCATTAGTTTTTTGACGATATTTTGGAAAAGTTTCGGATTGTCTTCTCTCCACTTTGCCAAAACTTTTGCCCTTGCTTGCTGAATATCTAATCGAGAAGATGTCTTGAGTCGAATTTCTTTTTCGTTGGATAGAATTACTGATGAGACTGCTTTTGACATCTTTTCTTTGTACTGAGATAACTTCTCTGAATCGTTTTTGATTTCTTTCCAAAATTTTCTTGACGTTTTTCCATTTGATTCCGAATAATGTTGTGATTTCAAATTTCGCCATTGCTGACATTTCTTCTTGTGAGTGCAAAGACCTCTTTTGGTGAATTTCTGGTTGCAGCCTAGACAAACAAAATTCTTTTTGCTTAAGCTGTACTTTTCGCATTCTCTCTTGTGAAGTTCGTATTCTCTTCGAGTCAAGAGGACTTTCCGACATCCCTGACAAATCCAATCCTTCCTTCTTGGCATTTCCTGTTCTCCAATTTTGTACAACAAAAAGATTGTATTCTACAATCTTGTGAAGAGGAAACACACCGTGATCAGTCATAAACTTATGATTTAAAGTACACTTATGCTTACTACCATCACTAAACCGAACTTCCCAGACTGGTATTACACCATGATCATAAACATCCACAATCTTAAGCAGCTCACCTTCAGGCGAATAAACACAAGGCAAATTGTCTCCTCTTCTCTTTCTATTATACAACTCTTGGATAGAAATGTCCTTTTCCGAGGTTGCAACTTTTTCAGAAAAGTGTAAACTTTTGTTGAACGCGTAACCCTGGAACGGTTCCATCTGACTCCAAACCTCTTCAGCCACTTTTTTATTTGCCTTAAGGGTAGCACCCTTAATAAAACGATCCTTCATTGACTGGAACAACTCAGGTTTCTTCTTTGCTGAGCCTTTAATAAACATATATCCGTCTGATGCAGTCAAGTTCGCCAATGCTACAAAAATCTGCATCGCTTGTTCTTGATACGCGATAATTCCCTGAGTACGTTTAGTAAACTTCTCAATAACTGGATGAACGTATTTTACTGAACTTGGCTGCTTTTTACGATTTGACAGTTCAGGGATATAGTCTTTCGGACCAGGTCTGTACATCGCAATTGCGATAATCAAATCATCGAAAGAGTCAATGCCGATCTGCCGAAAGGCTTGTTTCATTCCGGTCTTTTCGGCCTGGAAACATCCATCCGTATCACCTTTGGTAAGAAGTGTCAGCGTCTGCTTGTCTTTCAAAGGCAAACGAGATAAATCAACATCAACCCCATGATTTTCTTTAATCAGTTTCACGGCTAATGCTAAAGCAGTCTTGGTAGACAAACCCAACACGTCGAATTTAATCAAACCAAGAGACTCGACATCTTCCATTGAGTATTGAGTTGCCACTGTCTTCTTAGATCGATCCTGCTCATCAGCCGCACCGTGAGTAATATGCAGTGGACATATTTGCTCAAGCGGAACAGGTGATATTACGATTCCCGCCGCATGAGAATTGTGAACGAGTATGTCTTGAGCAATGAAATTAGGCTCATTCTGATAAAATGAGTCATCACCTGTCATGGTGATGTCCCATGCTTCTTCTTCACCGCATTCTTCAATAGATTCTATTGTATAACATTTCATTATAACTCTCCAAGCAATTCTTCAACTTTCCTGAGAGCTAAATCAATCTTACTTCGTGCCTCAGCACTAAGTTGAGGCTTGTGGTCTCCTACGTGCCATCTTGACTTGTTTCCATCTATGGCACATAAACTAAGAATAGCACGTGCGATATCCGAAGAAGACTCGGGAGAATTTGGTTTTTGCGGCGATTGGTGGAAAGACTCATCTAGGTTTGAAAGATAGTCTTCAATGAGACTCATCTCTGTTTGCGATAATTTATTTCTGTGTTCATTAAAAGAATTTCTTAGATTTGTGTTAACTATACTTACTTTTTCCATGATTGATTAGCCCTCAATAGTATTTAACACTGCTAGATACGCGTATTCTTTTTACTGAACAGACCTTGTATTTTTCAGGATTTTTTCTTATTTTCTCAAATTCTACGCAACCCTGATCTGTAAATATTAGATGTTCATCAGTAACCTTAATCCAAGTCCCATTAGATAATCGCATTTTATAGCACTTTTTAACGCCAGTACAATGAGGATGAAAGTCCGACGTATACTGTTCTTTACCTGATTTGTCGATATGTAACACTTTGCAAGCATCATCAATCTGGTCTATGCGAACCCATCCTTGGTCTGTTTTTATTAGAGTATCTTTCGCCAGACACCCATATGCTGACACTGAACCTTCTAACTTCTTAGCTACTCTGTGTACTTCAGGATATTGCTTCATATATCGAGCGAAGTCAGAGAAAGTCTCACAGGCATCATCAATACATTTGATGGGTGAACCGTCCCGTTTTCTGAAAGCAGATTGAGACTTCGGCAAGGTATTCAAAATCTCATTCTGTAGAGCATAGTTCCTGCTCCTGTCTGGCTTGGAGTCAGAGTAGTCAATTGAGTTCTCTGGGTCAAGTACTTCTACTGTTTTACGAACTGCGGCCTTCGTTTTCAGAGTAAGAACTGTTCCAATACTGCCAACTCTGTCATCGCCATACTTCTGTTGTAGATATTCTATAATCTCATGTCGCCGGGCATAGTCAAAGTCCATATCAACGTCTGGAAAACTAATACGCTCAGAACTTATAAAACGCTCCCACAATAAGTCTTGTTCAAGTGGATCAACACCTTCAGTAATACCTAAACACTTTAACAATAATGACCCATATCCAGACCCACGAACACCAGAGGCAATCTTCCGATCCCTAGCAAACCGCATCATATCTTCGACAATCAAGAAATAAGTCGCAAAATCAAACTGCTTGGTATCTCGTATCAGAGTGACATCATCTATCTCTTTAGTAAGTCGATCTACATGAGGTTTCGACTGATTCAACCTCTCTTTTTTTAGACCCTCCCAGGCTAATTTCCTTAAATAAACCAGTGGATCAGTAAACCCTTCTGGCAACTCAAATACTGGCAATCGCATAGAACCAAAAACAATTTCCGAATAATCACATTTGTCTGCAATCTCCAGAGTATTGTACATTGATTGACGGCAGTGTCTAAAGAGCTTCAACATTTCTTCTTCAGACTTCAGATAAAATTCATCAAAGGGAAATTTCAGCCGCTTGGGATCACGTATTGATCTTTTGCTACTTAAGCACATTAAATATTCGTGAAACTCAGCGTCATCTTTGTTGATGTAATGAGAATCGTTAGCAATGATAGTCTTAATGCCAAGTTCACTGCTGAGCCTCTGTATGCTCGGCAAAATCTTAGCCTCAGAGTCTATGCCGTGGAACATCATTTCCAAATAATAATCACCACCAAAGATATCTTGGAATATCCCAGCAGCCTCTTTGGCTTCTTTATACCTGTCACAAACAAGATGCCAGTTCACAATATTGCTTAGACATGCCGAAGTAACAACCAACCCATCCTTGTGCTGTGCTAAGAGTTCCAGATCAATCCGAGGATCATAGTAGTAACCTTCCAACGACGATTTCTGAGCAAGAGCACATAGATTTTGATACCCCTTGAAATTTTTGGCAATCACATTGATATGTCGGTTACCTCGTCGCCCATCCGGCTGACCATCCTTAGAATGACAACGATGATCCCTACACAGATAAGCCTCAACTCCAAGGATTGGTTTAATACCTTGAGCACGGCACTCTTTAAGAAAAGTAATAACACCCGCTATAGTGCCATGATCTGTCAATCCAAGTGCGGGCATGTTCATCTCTTTGGCTTTTGCTACCATGCCCTTGATAGAAGAAAAGCCATCGAATTTTGAATATTGCGAATGGTTATGTATGTGAACAAAATCAGCCATAATTCAATCCTTGCAACCAGGGAAATCCGACTCCCACTTTGGGATCAGATGTTTATACTCTTGCACAAGTTGCCTCATAGATGCCTGATCTATGATCGCTATCTACTTGATCGTCGTTTCAACTGCACGAGCGAGTACAGTGAGTAAAATTTCGTCACTCTCCTTACGGAGAATTTCAAATTCACCAAGAGATTCATACACTATTCCTGTTCGAAGACGATGTCGTTTATTAACTTCTATGACACATCCGACACGATTTTCCCAATCAAATTCTTCGTTATGATTCTGTTGGGCAAGAAGCATAAACAAATCATTCGGCAAACCTTGATCCTTGCAGTAATGACATCGCCGTACTGGCCAACTATCTACCACTGTCAACCTGTTATTGCTTTTCTTTAGATCAGTTTCTTGATCCCCCATATCATTCTCTTCTTCTTACTTGATCCAGTCCCAATCTTTTGCTGTCACCATGACTTGAACCCCTTCTCGATCTGCTTCTTTCGCCAATGCTAATAACTTTGTCGCTACTCCCATACTACCATCACCATATGTTGAGAAATAGTCAGTGTAATACATGCGAAGCACGGATCGTAAGTCAGATTTCTTCATCCACTTCTCGATATACTCGACGGTGGACTCGTAGGTATAAAGCTTGAATCGGTCTGGGAACCACCGGACAGCTCGCTTAAACCATCGGCGATTATTCAACTTCGTCTGCTCTGCTTCAATGTATGCTTTCTTCTTCTTCTCACGAACCACCTTAATGTGATCAATAGTTTTAGAACATACTTCGATCACCCTGGTAGGGCTCATTCCAATGAAAGAAAGATTTTTAGTTTCTGGTTTTTTATTCTGTGCCGACAGAAAAATAGGGAAAAACATACTTTAGCCTCCATCGAGTCAAACCTAGTCATCATCAATGTCATCCGCTTCTAGCAGATTCCAACGGTTTATATTAGGCTTAAGAACAGCTAATATCTGATCGACAGTTGTCATCTCTAAACTCAGAATATCCACGAACTTGGCTTCGCGCTTCAAGGTCGAAGAAGAAGTGAACGTAACATAGCGGAAAGTCTCATCACCCAAACTTCTGACCCGAACTTTTTTATATGGCAATACACCATGCAAGTCTTTAATCTGCATAGAACAAGTCAGTTCATGATTGCAAATCACCGCCAGGATCGCCTTAATATCTTCTAGATCAGTGATCTCTTGATCAACAACTTTAGAAACAGTTTTCTTGTAGCAAGTATAATTCATTGAGATTTGGCCTTGATAACGTTTTGTACATACTTACGATACGAGTCCTTAGAACGTTTTTTCTTGTTGTGCTCTCTTGCTGCCCTTTTGCGAGATTGGGCTTCTTCTGGAGAAACAGATTGTTCAGAAACGGTGGGGGCTTTGCTATACCCATCAGCAGGTGTTACTTTATGGCGAATCCCATTCTTATCCCGCCAAAACTTGGCTTGTCGGATATCATCGTATTGGTTGGCCTCTCGATTTTTCATTATAACAGCACCACCAGAAGAAATCAACCGAATAATACTACCTTCACAATTTGGACAAATTTCCCATGCATCATCCATAATCGAATGGACAATTTCTATAAGACCGCATCTCTCGCACTCGTAGTCATAGGTAGGCATATCATCCCTTAGAAGTCATCATCTAGATCAAACATGTTAACCCGCTGGCCAGGATCATCCACGGGATTGGTGTTGCTGTGCAGTATTGACTTACCATACTTCTGATAAAGATCAATCATCTTAGCAGCACGATCTTTCGCCTCCTGTACCACCAGAGGTACTATATCATCAGCACAGGAGTTCATAATACGTCTGATCTTCGACCGAAACTCTTTCGGACCACATGTATCACGATCAGGTATCTCAACATCAAGAGATGCAAATAGCTTCAACATATACGATCGATCTGACATCACATCGCTTATGCAGAATGGCAAGAAAATTGAGTCGATCACTTCTTGATCCGTCATACCTTTGGAACGATAATAGGGCATACAATTAGTATACACAAACTCTTCTTCAGCCATCCGATACTTAATCCCACCACCGACAGACTCATACCATTTCATTCGTGCACTTCCCATGCCTCTAACTCGATGAGAGACAGCATGCAATAGCTCATGTACCACAACATCTTCCGTTGCCATTTCGGAAGCAGCGGCTTCGTTCATCTTCCGACTAAACTTACCCTTGCCTGGGCTGTGGGAAGTGATACGATCTTTAACTAAGATAAGTTGAAGTTCATCTATATAACAGCCGCCACATTCATCGAAACCATTCCTCTTCATCACACCAGGAGTAGTCTCGTAAATAGGGATGCTAGATATGTCAGCATTTGGGAATGTGTTATCTATAAACTGATGTATATCAGGCCAGTCTTCAACCGACTTCTGAATGGTATCAGGATGCTTGATAATGCGATTTACTTGAAGCTTAAGCTCACGCATCATCTGTTTACGAATGCGATCATGTTCACGCTTCGCCTGGCTTCGGATCACGCCCCACTTGTACATCTTGATCCCCTATGTAACCTTTACAAGCAACAACTATACGAACTTGGTTATTCACTACCCAAAGTCGAAGTTTTTTGTTCACTCCTACAACTGACACCATCTGGTCTTTTATTGGATTGGTACAATCTGGACAACGGCAATCGTTACATAAAGGTTCCTGAATCCCAATTGGGTTGACAATAAGTCTATCAGCAGGCACTAGATGACACTCATAATCCATCAGATAATATCCTCAGCAGCAGGTAGATCACGTTTGAACTTTGGTCTATCGTGGCCACCTACTCTGCCAGGAGCCATCGGTCGAGACACTGTTTGTCTAAGTTTAGCATCTTTTTGCCATTCTGACAAACCCTGTTGGGTCTGATCCATCTTCCATCTTTCTGGAGTCTCAGGAGGTGCCTCAGCTGCTGATTCCGGGGCTACACCAGATCGAAAGTGAGTAAAATCTTGCACTACTGCCCCAGTACCAGGCACAGGAGAGAATGACTGCACTGGTTCAATGTTATCATCGTGATTTGCCATTGTTTTGTCCACTTGCTGTTGAATGTCATTGCTCTGCTCTAAACCTCGATGATCTATAATCTGCGGGCTATGCAGGAATCGGCGATCCACACCCGAAAATGCGACTGGGCTCTTGCCTGTCATCTGGCGATAAGCATCTCCCACTTCTAGAAGCATATCACAGTCGATGGTGAAAATCTCCTTGTCCACTTGAACTACTTCCTCTTTATCCTCATCATTTTTCTGTTTAATACCCACCTGTTGGCATTGGACATATGCACGATCACCACCTGAATCAGCAATCGTGATTTCCCAGATATCGCCGTCAGGGCTTTCATATTCCAAGACAGCCTTCTTTAATACAGATTTTTCTCTAATAGACATCTTTATCCTCCTCTTGTAGCTCTATCTGGTATGCCTCATTCATCCTTTTCATGTTCGCCAATTCGTGTTTTTCCAAAACTTCGCTTTTAATGAGGCCAATGTAAAAAATACGCAACCAGAAATCAAACTCCAGAGGTGTGCCAAGTAAATCTTGTTTAACAGTCGGGATTTGCCACCCATTTAATTCACACCACTCCCTCAGAAAACGCAAATCTTCATCCGGGGCTTCCATTGTCGGTGGATGAGTCGTCCCAGCAATATGGACTTTCCCATCATTCCAAAAACGTAGAGTAAAAGTACTAGCAATCGCAGGAGTAATCACAGATGCTTCCGAACTCAACATCCAAACCGGTGGGCCTTCATTCTCCATAATTTCTTTAACTTGGAGATAGTTGCCTCCCCCTTCTCGTAAAGTTAAATCAGAAAACTCTATCATATTACATCCTGCGAACCTGCAAACACATGCTGAAACTTTTCAGCGGCTACGTTCAAAGCTTTCTCTCGACGCCATTCTTCAACCGGCATCGACATACGAGGATCATCATGGACTATCTCAACCCACGTAGTTGCCACCTTCTTGATGTCGTTTGCAAAATCCTCGATAATGTAGAACTTGTTATCATCATTCTGACACCTCAACACATATGAGGGGTGATAAGTCGCCAAAGACCAAGCTCTATACTTGTCAAGAAACTTCCAACTACCCCTATGAGCACCAACTCCTGTATCACCTCTCACATAATCAAGCGATTTTGCCCCTAAAGTAATAATGACTTTAGGTTGAACAATCTCAATTTCTCTTCTCAACCAATTGGTTGCACAGAAGTTAATAATCTCACGAGCTTTGACAGTTTTCCCCTGCCGTTTCCCCTCACGGATTATATAGGGACCGTCAGAATCCCTCGGAAAAACGTTATTTTGAGGTCTACAAGCCAAAACGTTGCTAATTAGGGTGTTTGTACGATCAAACGTTTTAACATATTTACGAAGCTCCTGACGCAATCTCTGTCCTGCTCGACCAATAAACGGTCGCATCTGCTCAACTTCCTCTGCGCCAGGACATTCGCCAATGAACATGAAAGTGGGATTTTTTGCATTACCTTCACCATATACTACCCGCTTATAACAATCATAAATTGAGCACTGGCGGCAAGCACCCTTTTCTTTTACAAACTGTTCATACTCTGGAGTTATCTCAGTAAAATTTCTCTTGATTACTTGGTTAATATCCATATCCATCCAATTATACAAGGTTAGGATCGTCAACCACTACCTCATCCTCCAACTTCTGGACGAAATAATCTAATAAAGCTTCAGCCCACGGCAATGCCTGCTCTTCAGTTAGTCTATCAAATGCTTCCACTGCCTCATCAAATGTGTCAAACAAGTAAGTACGTGACACTTCGGAATATGTTTGATAAATCTTAGGCGAAGCAACATACAAAGAGAATTGATCGCCATGCTTTACTTTAGGATGATTAGGCTTCTGGAAGATAGTGGCCAACACAACATCGTTATGCTTCAACTCCCACTTACGCTCTTTGATCTTTGTCCATTCAGTCATCAGATTCTCCCCTCAAATATATCTATGTAAGTCGTTTCCTTCAACCTCTTTTGAGCAATTTCAAAAGATTTCGGGTCATTCTCATACCCGATAAAGCGACGGCGCAGTTTTTTACACGCTTTACCTGTCGATGCCGACCCCATAAAAGGATCAAGCACATTAACAGTCTCTTCTACATTAGCTGGCTTCGGAGTAACCAACTTCACCAACCGCTCCATCAGCCTAACCGGCTTCACAGTATCATGAGTATTATACGAGCGTTTCTCCTGCTTACTAGGTTTTGGTACCATAAAAAAGCGATCATAATCAGCTATGAGAGGATCAAGCCACACTAAATTCGCTGGCCATCTGCCGCCTGGATGTACATTCACCTGCTTTTTGCCCCCTTCATTCGCCGAGAAATACTGGGCATCACCATGTTCTTTTCCTGCAAAATTAAGAAACGTCTCAATTGACTTCTTGTCCTCTTCAGACTCATAGGGAATTCGGCAAGCGTCTATATTAAGCGCCCCAACATGCCACTTCAAGATATTTTCAACATAAGTTCCCTCTAATGGTTTTTGAGCCATAATGATTGATTCCCAACTAGGTTTCAACCCAGTCTTCCAGCCTTCCCAAGTTTGAGCATCCTCACTTCTATCAACACATCTACTGATATCTAAAGCACGAGGAAAACCTGTAGCAAACCCCCAACATAAGCAATCTTTAATTTCAAAACCAACATCTTCCAATTGCATACCAAGCCGGTGATACAACCGTGGATGCCCAAATGCTAGTAAAAAACCACCCGGCTTCAGTGCCTTAAAACAAGCCTGCCAGATTTCTGGTAGAGGCAATACTCTATCCCAATCCGCCCCTAGTGCATGAATACCATAGGGGGGGTCAGTGATAACCGCATGAATTGAATTCTCTTCCAGGTGTTGAAGGATGAGTTCAGCAGAATCACCCAATCCGATCTCATAAGTCTTTTTCTTAATATACATTACAACCCTAGTTCTGCTCCTGTTTATTGGAAGATATCACCTGTTTGTCGCCCTTTGATTGCTTTCTGTCCTTGTTGCTTTTTGGCCCATTCGTTGGCAGACACGAGCAAGATTTCTGTCTTGGATGACTTTGTCTCAGAGCCAGCAAGATGCATCTTAACATTTTGTGTCACTACTTCACATCCAGCCTGCTTATACAAATCTACTACTTCACTATCTTCATAGTAGCTCACAACGTAAGAGCCTTTGATACACTTAAGACGACCACACATCTCGTTGTGATCAAACCCATCCTCTTTGTTGACATCATAATAGTCAGATTCAACACCCTCATAGGGAGCATCAAGGTAAAATACTGTTGATTCATCATCCCACTTTTGTAGAATTTTGCGGTAGTCTAGATTCTCAAGGAATACTGAGCGCCACCGTTCATGTACTCGTAGGATCAAATTCGACAATTTGCTCCAAGTATCATAATTAATTTCACCATCTCGTGTAATACTCCACGGTGGCATCATCTTAGCACCAAAGCTCTGACGATTCACAATCAGAAAAGCAAGAGCTTGATCCAGCATGTCGAGCGACTCTAATTTATCCTTGTCTTGGATGATCTCAAGAGCTTCGTCGAAGAATCTACGGCTGTACGGAGTGAGTTTCACAAGCTCCGCAAACTCTAGTGCTCTCCCCTGGAGCACTTTGAAGAACGAGTACAACTTGTTGTCAAGATCATTGTAGACATAACGGGCATCCTTGCCTGGACGCAAAACAGCGTCAAGCACTGCGCCTGAACCACCAAAGACATCGACGAATATCTTGTGTGGTGGAGTATGAAACTTGATCCAGTTAGCAAGTTTTGATTTACCACCAACTCTCTTAATTACCATCAGTGACCCATTCTCTCATGTCGGCATTCCGTCGTGATACGTAGTCTACTCCAGTCTCTTTCACTTCAATAAGGCTGGTCCACCTTTCAGGAACTTCTAGGAAATGTTCGTAGTCTCCCCGATTAGTCCACTTGTATACTTTATCTGCTCCATTTGGTCCTGGGCCACTGTAATTATCACTATTAGTAGTGGAGTGCCCCCCAAAAGATGAACCACGGTGACCGACTACATTATGAGATTCCAACAGAGCCCGCCTTGGCACAAGTAATAACTGCTTGCCATCCCCCTTGACTAGACAAACCATAAATAGATGATTCGGATACTTATATATCATCTTGATTTTTCGCGCAGGTATATGAGCACCTAAGTGTATAAACTGCCAATCGTAATCTTCCTTGACTTCCGCATCAACCAAGAGTGTGTTTTTGCCAACCATATGAACTTCTAGATCAGGCTCTTGGCAATCCTTGCTAGGTATAGCATCGAAAGGTTTAACTTCACCACCTTTACAAGCAAAGTACATTGCCGCCTGCCTTTTGCCAAAATCATCATATTTTGCCCAATACTCCCTATCGAAATGGGCAACTGTATTCCCTTCTTTATCAACATACGTAGACATCTAGTTAATCCTCTGCAAACCTATGCAACCCTCAACAACGATCTCCTTATCAGTTAGTCGAATATTATCTCCCGCATACGCATCTGTTCTATCTTTTACAAACATATCACCTCTACCTGGACCACCTTTAGATTTCTCGACTTCTTTATCCCTAAGCATTGCATGTAAGTCATAGTTAGTAATAAACAACTCGGTTTTCTCATTTGTTCTCTCAACCGATTCTTCGGATGCACTATAGATTATTGGATCAGTGCGATAAATATAGTAGTCAGCATACAAGTCTATCACACCTTGTACGTCATCATACGTTATTAGAAATTGATTTCCGTTGGCATGAATTTTGTCGCAGCACTCCTTGAATTCCTGATGATCTTGAGTGCCAAAAACAAACTCATAGTAGTTGGTTCCATCTGCAACAAAGTAAGGTGGGTCACCAAAGAAAAAAACTCGTGCTCGTGGATCAGAATACTTCTCAATGAGATTTCTAAAATCCATCTGTTCAATCTGAGCGTTGGTAGTACTAAATCGTCTTCTAAACTTCTCAAAATCCGTGTTCATATTGTATCGGCTTTTAGACAATGGAGAAGCCTCATATCCTCCCTGCTTAATCGACGAGAAACCTTTTTTGATACAATAGTAATAAACAAACGCTCGCTGTGCAGGATTCAATTCATCTAATTTCTTCGCTGGCCACTTCTGCCATTCTACGAACGATTCACGGGCAGCAGGCATCCATTTAACATACTCTACAAACTCTTGGCGTACCGCTTCATCGAAGTATGTCCCCGAGATTACCTTAAACAGGTTGATCAGCTCATGATTAATATCGTTAATAATTTCAATCTTAACCGGAGGCTTACCGAAAAATACTGTAGCTGAACCACAAAATATTTCTACATAGCAATCATGCTTCGGCATGCAATTGATAATTGTCGGACGCAAACGAGTTTTGCCACCAAGCCAACCTATGGCTGAATTCATTTTCGCTTTTATAGGATTATTTAGTCTCATTACTTCCCTTTATTTGTGACTTGCATTCTTCTCGTACTCTTTCCAATTGAGTCTTCTTAAGAAGTCGCCGTCGCTTCATTAGTGTGGCACTCAGAAATGAGAAGGTTTCATATATATTCTCAAAGCAACAGCTTGCGATATCATTATCAACCGATGCATACAGACTATCTATTATACAGCATTCTGCCGGATCATTATTAACGCTCTCCAGATAACTACGTGCCATTGAACTTATCGCCATCAGCACGTCTTGTAATTGTACTACCTCACGAGGACGCTCAAAATCTTTTGCTATCCTCTCTAACTCAATATCCACACCATCCGAGAGGCTGATCTCCATGCCTTCGCTAAGCCGAGCAAGTGCCTCTTTAAAGGACAGTCCTTCCAATCCAGCAACTAGGTGAATGATATTGTAAGATCGTTGGCACCCATAACAATGGAAATTCTCGAAATCCCCAGACTGAGTGTATACTATGAAACTAGGTCTTGTTTCATTATGATCTGGGAAAGGACACACGAACTGATACTTACCGCCCGGTAAGGATTTAACCGGTTGATGTCCTCTTTTCTCAAGATAATCAAGAATTGGTTTCTTGCGAAGGACTTGATAGATTATTGATTGTATCGAACTCATCCTGAATCTCATCCACAGAATATTCTTTATCTTCAATCACATTAAATGCTGTCTCAAAACCGAACCAAGGGGACAGATCATCACCTCTGCTTAATACTACATATGACCCCTTCTTCAACCAGAATGGATATATATCAGTCAGCTTTCGACCTAACAACGAATTGAATGTTATGTTGCACGCCATTGGATGCGATAACATCACTATATTGTCATCTCTACTACTCACCGCCTCTTTTATAAATGGGACAACTCTAGCAGCACACTGTGACACTGACTCACCATTTTCAGCACAAATACGAGTATGCTGAAATAAATCAGACTGAAAACCTCGTAGCAACTTAATACTAGTACCATTCAGCACTCCAAAATCTCGCTCACGTAAGACATCAGTTTCTCGAACTCGCAGCGGGTGTTTAAATTCAAGTCGTAGATAATGGAGGATACGTGATACTCTAGCAGAATCACTTGACAATACCTGCCCAACATTCTCCACATTTGCGAGCACATGCCTAGCAAACTTAACTGAATCACGCATTCCCTGCTGAGTCACGGGTACTTCTCTAGCCCCAATCAACAGCCCACCCTTGTCTAGTTCAGTCTCCACATCGTTCATAATGACTAAATAATTTAACCCCATTGAGCCACCTCATCATCAGGTAAATTCAAGTCAGGAGCACCAGCAAAATTCAATCCAGACGATATTTCTTGTTTAATTTCATCCTCGGGTGTATCTAAGATGGCATCTGTATCAAACTCAGTTGCCATTGCCATATGCTCTATCTCGCTAACGTTTGTTATCAAACAACAAGCAGGATCAATGCGAACCTCATATGTCTGGCCTGAAGGACCGTGACGAGCTTTGATGACGTGAATCTTGATCTTGTCGTTTTCATCTTTGTGGGGCAAGAGTGCAAAGATCGTGTCACTGTCCGCTGAATACTGATGAGAACCATGAATGGAAGTTGAATCTATAGCATCGTTTTTGCCATCCTTCCAAGCACGAATAGCAGATCTGTTCATTTGGGCTGCCGAGATAATATGAAAGCCATGACGCTTGCCTAGGGACCGCAAATCTTTAAGTATAGCACCTATCTCAATATGTCTCTGTCCATACTTATTGTGAGAATCCACCTCCAAAGTATCAACATAGTCAATGATGACCACTTTAGGCTTGAACTGAGCTGCTTTACTCTCAATCTCATGTTTCAAGGTAATAACGGATGTGCGCTCATCAGCGTCAAGGATGTGAAAGTACCGACAAGACTTAGTCCATAACTCATCGTTAGCAATCTTCTCAATATCTTTGTCACTCAACTTCTCTTTAGGGCTAGTTAAACCTTCAAGTGGAATCCCTGTCCGGTTAGAAACAACACGGTTCATTAGATCGAACCTACTCATCTCCAGCGGTATGAATAAAACACCATGACCACTATCAGCAATATTTAATCCAACATTCAGCATCATGTTCGTTTTATGCCCACCCGTATCTGCTACAAACAGGGTTAAATGCTGAGGTTTGAATCCATACGTTATTGGGGTATCAATCGCCTCTATACCACATCTAA
>Ga0208904_1001291_pt1 | contig 17480 bp, 20 predicted proteins | sample AntAceMetag02UKB_FD_184774 | JGI IMG/M metagenome (GOLD analysis project Ga0208904, IMG submission 184774) | Saline lake microbial communities from Ace Lake, Antarctica - Antarctic Ace Lake Metagenome 02UKB (SPAdes) (version 2) | ecosystem: Environmental > Aquatic > Non-marine Saline and...
GGGTGCGTGGATGTATGAGCTAGACGTGCCCGATGATGTGGCGAAGGCGTGGATGATACGGGATAACCAGTTAGGCGACTTGTCAATATGGGATAACGTGAAGCTGGAAGGGTTGACCGTTGAATTGCAGGAGATGCCCGACTTCGAGATGAAGGACACGGGGTTTGAGTTGAGGGAGTTAGCCGCGTTGATTGGTACACCTGATGGGGCACAAGCCCCCGGCGAATTATGGAAGGGTATGCCAGAATTCGTGCAGGAAGATAACTTTTATCAGAAAATCACAGTTACCTTCTTTTCCGAATCGGATGTGCAGGAATTCGCAAAGCTTATAGGGCAAGAGATAACAGATAAAACCAAATATCTGCATTTTCCAGAGATAGAGAACTTCAAGAATAAGGACTTCCATTATGGGACTTAAGTACCCAATATACATTATATCTAAAGGGCGGTGGGGGAATCCCAAAACAGCCAAAGCTTTAGATTCGATGGGTATTCAATACAATATATGCGTAGAGCCTAAAGAGTATAACGAATACCAACAGACAATCAAACAGGGGAATATCATTTGCTTGCCTGAGGATTTCAGCGAAAGGCAGCAAGGGTCAATCCCTGTCAGGAATTGGGTCTTTGATGATGCAATAAAGCAAGGACATGCAAAGCATTGGATTCTGGATGACAATATAAGGGCATTTTATCGGCTAAATAGAAATAAGAAATTTCGAGTTAGAACGGACGCTACTTTCAGGGCGTGTGAGGATTTCACTGACAGGTTTAAGGACATAGCTCTTTCAGGAATGCAGTACGAATTATTTGTACCGAGAAGGGCTAAATGTGCCCCATTTATCATAAACACGCGCATCTATTCTTGTATTCTAATCAATCACGAAATCCCCTTTCGTTGGCGGGGTAGATATAATGAAGATACTGACTTGTCTTTAGGATGTTTGAAAGCAGGATGGAATACGATTCTATTTGCTGCTTTTTTGGCTGATAAAGACGCCAGTATGACAGATAAAGGCGGCAATACAGACACGATATATAATACAGGGGATAAACGAAGAGAGTTTGCCGAAAGCTTAAGGCAGCAGCACCCTGATTTGGTGAAGGTTGTCTGGCGTTATAATAGATGGCATCATCAAGTAGATTACAGCCCGTTTAAGAAAAGAAGATTAGAATATCGTGATGATTATCAACCGAGTGATGATATAAATGATTATGGTATGGTGTTACGGGATAAGAATGGAAACGAAATATCATCACTGGATGAATTGGGGACATAATGAACGACTACGAAGAAAAAGCACACAAAGGATCGCACATGCAAAAATACATCCTCATATCACTGATTCTCATTATATTCTCAAGCTGCAAGATTGACCCCTTCCCCGATACCGAGCGCACCATTATCGCATTTGACGCGCAGACTGACTACCTGAACGCGCTAGAGCGGCTTGGCGTGAAGGTAACGCGCGAGTTGGGTATCATATCAGGTGTGCAGGCAAACCTCACTGACGACCAGCGAGCGGCCTTGAGCGACCTACCATTCGTGCGGTATATCGAAAGAGATGTGCAGGTCTTCGCGCTTGACATGGAAGTGAAGTCGTTGAAATTCACCTTGACGGGCGAAGCGACGCCTGATGACGAGATGGATTGGGGCTTGGAGAAGATACGCGCGAATGAGTGCTGGGTCAACGCTACCGGCGCGGGTGTAAGGATTGGCATAATCGACACGGGGATATACGCCGACCACCCGGACTTGCAGGGCGCGGTTGTGGATGGGTATAACGCCATTGACGGCGGCTCATGGACTGACGATAACAATCACGGCACGTATGTCGCCACAGTGACGGCGGCACGCCGTAACAATATTGGGATAATAGGCGTTGCGCCGGATGCAAGCCTATATGCTATCAAAGTCTTGAGCGCAAGTGGCTCAGGCTATTCGAGTGATGTATGCGAAGGGTATGAGTGGGCGGTCAATGAAGGGCTGGACGTAGTGAACCTGTCTCTGGGCAGCTATTCCCAGTCACGGGCAATGGCTGAGGCTATGGAGCGCGCGGGTTATGCAGGCGTGGGCACGGTAGCGGCTGCAGGCAACGATGGGCGCAGTCCGGTTATCTACCCTGCACGCAATCCGAAGGCTATAGTCGTTGGCGCGGCTGCTATGGATGGTAATGTGTCAAGCTTCTCGAATTATGGCCCGGCAATGATAGGTACTGTAAACGCCGATGGAGAGATAGAGGGTGGCGGGGTTATCGCGCCGGGTGAATGGGTGCTGGCGGGTAACAAGCTAGGCGAATATCAGCGGGTCTCAGGGACAAGCATCGCGACGCCTTATGTGACGGGGCTGGTAGCGTTGCTAATTGAGATGGGCTGGTGCGAACGCAAGTTTATCTTTGGCGCGGCGTCGAGAGCAGGGAAGCCGGACGAGTATTATGGCTATGGACTGATTGACGCGAAGCAGACCATTGAAAATGTGATAGCGGCGGGGCAATAAATGCAATCAATTTTCACATCACCCATATTCATAGACAGGGCATCAACCGCCGTTGCTAACGCTATCCTTCGCGAACAGCGCAAGCCTATGACGGATGAGCAGAAGGCGGTGTTCTGGCGTGCGTTTGACAAGCGTACGGAAGAGATACAGGCCGAGTTCAAGCCGCAGTTGGTGAAGCTGTTCAAGGCACAGGAAGCTGATGTCATAAAGCGTGTGGGCAAGTACCGCGCACCGAAGTCATTGCGAAAAGCCGACGATGACGCGCTCTATCCAATGCTATTCGACTCAGACGATTGGGAGACGCGCTTTTCGGTAGTGGGCGAGAAGGTTATCACGGCTGGCTTTGTCGAAGCAGGCCAAGAGCGTATAGCTGAGTTAGTTATCGGGATTGACTTCGATATACAGAACCCACGGGCGCAGGAATTCCTTAAGAAAAAGATACCCAAGTTCAGCTTTGACGTGAATAATACCACGTCGAAACAGCTATTGACTGAGTTCCGTACGGGGATGAAGCTTGGCGAAGGCATTCCTGAGCTACGAAAGCGGGTTACGAAGGTCTATGGGTTTGCCGAGAAGGTGCGCACTGAGCGGATTGCGCGGACTGAGGTTATCGGGGCATATAACTCAGGGTATCATGAGGGCATGGTACAATCGGGCGTTGTGAAAGAGAAGGAATGGATCGCAACACTGGATGACAGGGTAAGGGATAGTCACAAGGCGTTAAACAGGCAAGTCCGGCTATTGGATAAGCCGTACAGCAATGGCTTAATGCACCCCGGAGACCACAGGGGGCCACCGGAGGAAATCATAAATTGCCGCTGTACGGAATCGGCACATAGCTTTTATGAGTGATTAACCATGAGCAAGAACAAATTCACCGATGACGACATATTGAAGCTTCACAAGCTTTTGAGTATGTCAATCGAGCTTGGCGAAAAGCGCGATGAGCGGATAGCGCGGCTGGAACAGGTAGTTGCGGGCTTGCTTGGGCGGGCAGAGAAACAGGCGCAAAGGGAGAAGGCATTTGAAGAGCCAGAGGGCGCGGTCGTGATATGGCTCAATTGAAAAGGAGAGATAATGGAAAAATTTGTATGTATGGTGCCTTTAGATGAGTTTATGAAGCTTTTTGATAAGAAGAATCCAGCGCGGATAATATCGCAATTGCCGGATGATGCCAAGTTTGGGAGAGCAATGGTGGACTATCCTGCGTGGTGCGAGAACCCGGTTTTCTCTGAACCGGTGGTGTTCTTGGTTTTTGAAACAGCGGAATTGATGGAATCCACAGATACATATCACGGGATGGATGTTTTTTACAATAAAATCAAAATTGAGGTTGATGAACCCGACACCGCTCAACAGCTAAAGCAGTGCTTGGATAAGGCTGAGGGTATATATAATGATGTGTTTACTTGTCTTCGTATGGACATTTCCGATGTAGAGGCATCTGACGAGCGAATATGCGTGACGAATCTCGCAATCGCCATGTTCAACAATATGGGTGCGGCCTAACGCCCACCCATGCCATTACAAGCGCGTGACGGGGCTGCTGTGGCTTCGTAGGCGGGCTGTACTTGACTTGGCGCGGGAGGTTAGACGGACACAAAAATGGCAGCCGCATCAGGAGACGGGCACGGTCGTGATGTGGCTGAATTGAAAAGGAGAGATAATGGGAAAGGCTGTTTGGATAGAAAAACTAGAGGACTTTCAGAAGCTATTCAAGGAAGAGAACCGCATGGAGACAGCGGCATGCTTGCCTCCTGATGCCAAACTGGTAGATGTTTGTACGTTTCACCCAAACAAAGATGTTTATCCGTATTGTGAGAAGCCTGTTGTCATATTGACTTTTGAGAGCACGGTGTTTGATGCAAAGTTTACCGAAATGGTGACGCACCGGTATCGTGGTATGCCTATACTTGGCAAGTCATGGGCAGTAATAAGGGAAAAGGAAAGCACCGAAGATTGTGATGAGCCTGAGCCAGAACCCGAAGCGCCGGATAAAGCGAAGTATGAAATTGGCGATATGGTTTGGTTCTACAATAGGCAGGGCAAGCTTCTGAAATCCAAAATAACTTATGTCTACATAATTGGTCAGGCTTTTCGTGTTGACGGCGAGTTCCGATATGCTGATAGCCTTTCCCCAACCCGCGAAGAGTGCGAAAAAGCGGGAACGCCTCAGAAGCGCAAGATGGATTCATGTATGTGCGAGGCGACACAGATTATCACTGGACGCGATAAAGGTGTTATCGAGCGGGATGATATGATTTTCGTAGTTCAACTTGCAATCGCTATGTATAACGATATGTGACGCGGCTATAAACATACCAGTGCCACCACAAACGGCGCGTGACGGGGCCGCTGTGGCTTCGTAGGCGGGGCGTGGTTGAGTTGAGAGAAAAGGAGAGCTAATGAAGCGATTTATAATTTTCAGCTATAAATACGGGCCTTATGGTGGAACGGGGGATATAATTGGCTCATGCGATTCTCTGGCAGATGTTGACTGCCGGGTGATTATTATACCAGCTTCGACGCGATAGACACACAGACAGGCAATATGTACACATACCACATAATGTTTGACGGATGGCGGAAGCGCGGCATGATCGGAGACCGTGTGAAGCAGCCTATTACCGATAGCAACGCCTTCTATGGCAACAACGCGGACAGCGTACATGATGTTATGTCTACAGATTGTGCTATAAGCCCATACGCACATCTGATGCACTGCGGGATAAAGGAGTAGCGATTGACGCCTTATGGACACCACCAACGATCCGCGTTTCTGCGATGGGTGTCCGAATTTCGATGGCCGCCGATGCCGACTTGGATTTATATATTTTGATTATCTTGTGTACGAGAGCGAGTCAACGGGACAGTTGATTGACTCAGACGATTATTTCAATTTGATAGACGATTTGACGGGTAGATATAGGGAGAGAGTTGAGGCTGACTGGATACGACATATCAGGCGGCCAACACAGTGTAAAGCCGGGTAAATTTAAGGGTGGAGAGAGTATGGCAGATATTTTAACACTAGATGCGCTGATGACACAGCTTGGGGAATGCGAGTCAAGCATACTTAAGGTTGCCGAGCGCGTGGCGAAGCGTGTTAAGTCCGAATACGGGTTGAAAGTCGATGACGCGGAATACGTTACAAAAGACCCCGTTTCCGAAGTTACCGCGAAGGGCGACCCGAAGGTAGACCGCACAATAACCAGCTACATAACAACAATCACGAAAGACAGGGACAACGAGATAGTGTTGCCAGAAGGCATGATACAGGATGACTACAAATCCCTTCCGGTGGTGCTATTCGGACACCAATACGGCAACTTGGGTGTTGGCAGGAATCTCTGGATAGTGCCGACTGACAAGAGAAATATCGACCTTATGTATGGGCACATTGCTAAGACTCAGTACGCTTCTGAAAAGGCTAACCCCTTCTCTGAGCAGTTGTTAAACTGGCGTATGGAAGACATGCCGATGGGTGAGTCGATAGGCTTCGTGCCGGTTGAATCCATAACACCCGATGACTCGAAGGAATGGAAAAAGCTGTATGACGGTGTTGTTGGCAGAATAACGGGCTTCCTGAAATCGAAGGGGAGAGAGGTAACCGAAGACCAGTTTGAGGATATTCGCCGGATCTACACAAAGTGGATACTGTTGGAATACTCAGACGTCATGGTCCCGAGCAATCCACACGCGGTTCAGTTAGCTGTTCAAAAGGGGCTTACCGAAGAGGCCGTATTGCTGGGCATGGTAGAGAAAGACGAGATAGACAAATACGTCATCAAGCAGAAAGACGATGCAGATGCCGCACCTGAAGCGGCGGCTGTGGTGGCTCAGGATGCCGAAGACGAGAAGCCGGATGATACGCCAGATAAGGCCAAGAAATACGAGTGCGAATGTATTGACTGTGGTCTCAAGCTGAAGACCGACAAGCATTGCAAAGACCTGAAGTGCGAAAAATGCGGGGGCGAGATGCGGCGTGTTGAGCGACCGGGGCCGGGAACGCGCGGGTTCAACCTTCCCGAATTCACACTAGAGCAGTTGACCGCGTTGGCGAAGTTGCTGGCGGAGAAATTCGACGTAGAAGGCAATGCCAAGCAAGAAGAACCCGACACGCAACCTGAGTCGATAGTAGAACCAGATGACCTTCCCGTTGATGAGCAGAAAGACGAGACTAAGGCGTTGGCTGCCGAACTCAAAGAGGGTCGCGTGTTGTCTGAGAAAAATCGCGGACAGATACGGAAGTGCGTTGATAGCATAGCTGAAACGGCGACTATGCTGAGTGCGCTTTACGAAGCGACTGAACCGAAGCGGGAAGAGGAAGATGCAGAACCCCTCGAAGAGAAGGATGCAGAGATAGATTTTGCCGCATTGACGGCTGAGATATTGGGGGGGATGAAGAAGCCTATAACAGAGGACAAACCACTTGGCCTCGCCGAAATCCCCACGGCTCAGGAAATCATAGACCTTGCAAAAGGGAGGTTAAGTTAATCCCACGTGAACTACTCCGCCCTAAAGGACGGAGCTTCCTGCTTCAACGAAGGGCCTTACTGCACCTCTTCTCCACAGGCGTCAATTAGGGCTGTCCCAGCCCTACTACACGACGTTTGGGTTCTTTAGGTTAGCGTGAAACGTTCGTCAAACATGCTAACTATTTTGGAATTGGTTTTACTCAACAACCATGATTTGTTGAAACCCCATACCAATTGTCAAAGAACAATTGTAGCTTGGTTATCGCTACATAGATATTATAGCACAATTTTCTTAAATTGTCAACACTAAAGAAGAGCGGCATTCATCTCCCAGATAAATCTGGGAGTTTTCTGCCGAATATTCTATAACAGAATAGTTTCAAAATTAGCCGGGTAGTTGGAGGGCGAGTTTTATCCCCGGCTAAACTTTGCCCTCCAACTGGCCCGGTATTTAGCGAGTTGAGATATTAGACGAGACCCGCACTGGAGGCGATAGAAACGTCAGGTGCGCTACCGTTGGAAATATTAGCTGGCAGAGCTTAACGTAACATTAACGATATATTTTAGGAGTGAAGCTAATGCCAGAAGTAACACAAGAGCAGTTTATAGCATGGGGTACGAGTTTAGTTGAGCAAAACGATGCTCTTAGAGACGCAGAATATGCGAAGAAAGAGGAAGAGCGCGATACCAAATTTATTCAAACACTAGAGGAACGCGAGGCGAAAATAACGGCTGAATTCAAGGTCGCGATAGACGCCATGACCGCCGGTGTTGCCAAAAAGCTTGCTGTGGATGCCGGAGAACCGGATGAAACGGCACTTCCGCATAAGTTCAAGTCGCTTGGTCATTTCTGCCATGACATGATTGCCGCGTTGCCCGATGGCAGCAAGACCAGTGAAGAGATGCGCGAATGGAAGACAACCGCGCTTGATCATACTGAGAAGGCCACTATTGCAGCAGGGGCTGGGCAGGTTGGCGGAACGCTTATCCCTACCGAGTACAGCAATCAGGTATTCGAGCGCATTAAGACCAAGTCTAACATAATGCAGAATGCCCTTGTAGTCCCGATGGGAACGAATCGGATTGAGATACCCTTTATCGCAGGGTTCGACGAGTCTCAGGGGGCTGTAGGCGGAAATGTGAAGTGGGCTTGGAAGGGCGAAGAGAAACTGCTCTCGGAGACAAACATCAAGACTGGCGCTATTGCGTTGACCCTGAACAAATGCACCGGAATGGCGAAGGTAACTGACGAAATAATCAAATTCTCGCCACAGTCAATCGAGGCTATCGTGCAACGCGAATTCGATACCGGTCTCAACATGGCTATCAACAAGGCATGTATACGCGGTACGGGCGCAGGCCAGCCTCGTGGGGTTATTGGCGCACCGTGTACTATTCCCGTCCCGAAGGAAACCGATCAGCTTGTCGATACCTTCATTTACGATAACGTGCTGAATATGATCGCGCGGCAGTATTCGTCAGATGAAGGACTTGGCGACGGCGTATGGTATGCGAACAAGACAGTGCTTCCGCAAATCGGTCTGTTGAGCCTTCCCGTAGGAACTGGCGGCGCAGGAATCTTCCTTGCCGGTCAGAGCATACAGGGCAAGCCCTTATGGTCAATCATGGGTATGCCACTTCTGTTTAGTTCGCAGATGAGCGCAGTTGGCGACGCTGGCGATATTGGCTTGTTCGACTGGAAGCAGTACCTTATCGGACAGCCTGCCGGTGGAGCGGGTATGGAAACCGAACAGTCGATACATCTATACTTCGACTATGCAGCAGTAGCCTTCCGCTTTATCTTTTATATGGATGGACAGCCGTGGTGGCCGGATGAATTCACACCGCTCTATGGCGATTCGCAGAGTCCGTTCGTAACTTTGGCCGCAAGATAACTTTAGATTTTGGAGGATGATACGATATGTTTGGAAATAGTACACCATTCGCGCCAATCGTGCAGGCCGTTGGGCCGGAAGACCTTTATACCGGTACAAATGCCGGAACATGGGCTTCACTGGCAGATTACGATTGTGCGCAGATTTATATAGCACTTGGCACTCCTGTTGGTGGCACGATTGCTATAACGTTGGATCAGGCAACAGATATTGCCGGTACTGGCAGCAAAACCCTCAGCTTTACCAAGTATTACAGCAAGGGTCAGAAGTTGCTCATAGATACTATCGTTGGTACGTTTTCTGTTGGGGAGACCCTTACGGGGAGTTCGTCTGGTAATACCGCAAAGGTTATCAAGATCAGTTCTGCTCATCTGATACTCGGTATTATATCAGGTTCGACTACTTGGACGGATAACGAGGTACTTACTGGGGGCACTTCAGGAGCTACCGCCGCGGCAAATGGCACGGGCACTGATGAGGATATGTGGGTAGAGTATACAGCCACATCAGATACATTCAATACGCTGGCTGTTACATTTACCGATTATATGATTCCTATTGACGCATCCATGCTAGATGTAACTAACGGCTTCGACTGCTTTCAGGTAGATGTAGCCAAAGCCGCTTCTGGTTCAACTGTTGGCGGTGCGTTCTATGTCATGAAGGGCGGACGCTATCAGGTCTATCCGCTGCAAAGCTCTATAGGGGCATTCAAGACTGTCTAACTTAGAGATAATCGAGAGATAGGCCGGGTTTAATTTGCCCGGCCTATTCTGTGCCCGAAAGGAGGACCCATGAAGGTTGAATTTCTAAAGCAATACGGTAACTGGCGCGTTGGCGCTATTGACTATATATGTGACAGCAATTGTGTCAATAACCTGATACCGCGCGGAATCGTGCGGCCTTATGTTGAGAAGAAAGTAACGAAGAAGCAAACCGAAACTGCACCTGTTGATAAGATGGTCAAGGGTGCGATCAAGAGCAAGTGAACACTTACACAGGTTCAAACCCTGAGAGTGGAGAGATGATATAAATGCCAAGAGACACAAAGTTTTTCGGTAATAGACAGCATGGCGGCATGTTTGTCATAACGGACAAGTCGGTCAGCACCGGAAATATCTTCTGGGTAGATTCCGGCCATTCCAATACTAAAGACGACGATGGTTCTGGGCAGAATCCCAGCGCACCTTTCAAGACTATTGATTATGCTATCGGACAATGTACAGCCGATCAGGATGACATTATCTTCGTCATGTCGGGTCATGCTGAATCAGTCATAGCGGCTGGTGGCATTACTTGTGACGTGGCCGATGTACAGATAATCGGACTCGGTAACGGTGCAGACCGGCCGACAATTACTTTCGATACAAGCACAGCCGCGACAATCGTTATGTCTGCGGCAAACGTTAGCTTCGAGAACTTCATCTTCAAGAACACGCAAGACGCGCTTGTGGTGGGATTCCCCGTTACGGCGGCCTATTGTTCTTTTGAGAATTGTGAGTTTATCGACTTAGGAGCGGATAATACCGTTGACTGGATCACCCTATCGGCCGCGGCTGATGACTTCAAGTGTATCGACTGCGTGAATAAAGGCACTGATACGGCAGGGAACGATAGCTTTATCTCTATAGGTGCAACATCGAATGTCCAGATAACAGGACTGATCTCGAATGGCGACTTCGCAGAGGCGAATATCGAGTTCACCGCTGCGGGTATTGACGTGCTGATAGCTGATTGCTATCTGGAAAACGCGAATGCCGTTGACGTGAATATCGAAGGATACGCTGCTTTGACGGGCTGGCTTGCGCGGAACTATTGCCGTATAGCGACCGATACCCAGACAACGTGGATCAATACGGGTGGCGCGGCCTCGCTATTTGAGAATTACGGCGTGAATAATGACGGCGAGACCGGACTGCTTATAGGAACGCCTTCTGTTTAATTGGAAAACACCATTACACAGGTTAAAATCCTGAGATGGGGAAGGTGATATAAATGGCAACAATAGATACAAAGTTTTTTGGAAGAAATCAGCACGGGGGCATGGTTGTTATCGCCGATAGGTCGAATCATCCGGGCAATATCTTCTGGGTAGATTCTGGCGAGTCTAAAGGCGGGGATACGGACGGACACGGACACAATCCCGGCACGCCCTTTCTGACTATTGACTACGCAATTGGACAATGTGAGGCCAGCAATGGCGATATAGTCTATGTTGCACCCGGACATGCTGAAACTATAGTCGGTGCGGGTGGCATTACTATGGATGTAGCTGGTGTCAGTATAATCGGTATGGGCACAGGCGATATGAGACCCACAATAACCTTCACTACCGCAGCCGCAGCGAGTGTATTGGTTTCCGCTTCTGACTGTGTTATTGCTAACATGCGATTTATCTGCAATATCACAAGTCAGGTACACATGATTGACGTAGCTGGCGATGACTTGGAGATATACGGCTGCTCATTCAAGGAAGGTTCTGCAACGGGTCTGTGCTTCATATCTGCCGATACCGCTGACGGCGATAGTGACAATCTGTATATTCACGACTGCGATTTCTACGCGCCTACGGCGGGGAATTACGATCAGGCAATCGACCTCGGCAAAGACCATACTGGCGTCAGAATCAACAATAATGACATATACGGCGACTTCGACGAAGCCTGTGTTGATGCACCTACGGCCGGAAACGCATGTGCCAATCTGCGAATCAAGGGTAATGACCTGTCTAATTTGCTGACAGGCCAACACGTTATCCAGCTAAGTGGCACGGCTGTCACAGGCCGGATTGTGCATAATCTGTGTCAGACTGATACTCAGGCGACCACGATTGACGGAAGTGCATGTTCCTGTTTTGACAACTGGTGGTGTGACGTTGACGGCTCGAATGACGAAGAGGCCGTGCCTGTCAACTCGCTTATTGCCGGTACTATCGCAGCAGGCAATGACGCTGTACCCGCTGCCGGCGCTGCCGATAATGCGCTTGTGGCTGATGTCGTAGGTAATAAAGAAGATGCAGCTGTTGAAATTGTTGGCACAGTTAAGAGCCTGATGGCGCATCTGAAGGGTGTCATGGGTCAGACCAACGTCGGCTCGGCTATTATCATATCGAAGACAATCACTTCCAGCGATATACCTGACGATGGTGGAGGAACGCCGTTGGCCGTTCCCCTTACTGGCGCGGCAAGTGGCGCTTTGCTGCTAGAAGAGATAGTTTTCCAAGTTGACCCTGCAACGGGATTAGCTGGTGGAACGACCATGCAGGTAGTTTGCGATAATGTAAATGGCTTGACTGGCGCGACTGTACCAATCTGGGATGAAGCGACAGCCAACCTCGGCGCAGGTACGATGATAAATAATTCGACAGCCGATGTAAATCAGTTGCCGATAATGCTGGAAACAACTAAGAAGCTATATATCAACTGTGATGATGCGGTCGGCACGGGCGCAGGTACAGTCGATGTGGTAATGAAATTCAGGCGTATTACGGCGGGCGCTAGTATTGCCGCTGCGTAATAGTTAAGCTTGGGCGGGGTTGATTCCCTGCTCAGGCGCACTGATAATCGCACACATATCGTTCCGTTAGCTCTGCAGCCTGTCCCGAACAGGGCGAAGGGCATTACGATATACAGCAAGCTTACTAAACAAAGGAATGATGATAAATGGCTGAAAGCGTAACACAAACATATCAAGACCACAGGTCGGTTAAGCTTGTGACAATGGACTGGACATCGGCGGCGGGCGGCACGGTAAGCTCTACCAACACTACGAACTCACTGAACGGTGAGGTCTATCAGGTAGAGATTAACCCCGACGCCAGCACTGACGCGCCGACGGAAGGATACGATGTCACGCTTTCAAATGCTAACAGCGTGGACATCTTATACGGCCTTGGCGCAAACCTGCCAGCCGCTACCACGAGGACAGTCAAGCCCTGCGTATTCGTAGATAGCAAGCTGTCTTTATGTGTCACGAATGCCGGAGATACTAAGGGCGGCGTCGTGAAGATTTATTTGAGGTGATTTTATGGGCGTAATAACGGCTGATTTTACATATACACCAGTGGGGCAGGTAACGCATGAGGCGGTTGAGTTTACCGGCACAGCGTCATCCATTGACGGCGAATCGCCGGTTGAGATAGTTAAATGGGAATGGCAGCTTGAAGCTGGTGACGCGATACTGGAAGGCGCATCAACAGCGAGTAAGACCTATACCGAAGCAGGAGTTAAGGTTGCGCGGATGCGTGCTACTGACGCCGATGGTGTGCAGAAGGTAATCACCAAGAATGTGGTTATTTACGAAAAATACAAGGTGACAGGCGAATGGCTACGCAAGCCGCGGGCGCGGGTAACAATTACTGAATACGAAGCTGGGCCGGTTGCTACAGGCAATACATGGCGCGAGCCGTTTGACGTAGTTGGCGATACCGTAGAAGCTCTAACTGCGCGGTTCATGGCGAAGATAGGTGTTGAGCCTGAGATACCACCCGGACAGGTGATATTGAACGATATACAAAATACGCTGAATGAAGAAATTGCGGGAGGTCAAATACCCCAACCTTAAAGCGGGGGCTTGTAGCTAAACTCCGCCTCAGTTCACGGCGAACAGCAACAACTGTTCGGGTGCTTTGGCATCAACGCTTGCTACATCAGGGGTTATTGACTGAACCCCATCCAGCAACGCCAAACCCGCTTGCTGGATATTGTACGCCGCGTTAAAGTCGGCGTGGTTCGAGAGGCCACAGGAAGGACACCGAAAGCTATGTTTATTGCGAATACCGATTTGACCACATCGGCTGCATCGTTGTGAGGTGTATCTGGGATCGATATACTTTACAGGGATACCGGCCTCAAGAGATTTGTACTCAACAAAGTTCTGAAGTTGACCAAATGTCCAAGAGTGCAAAACTTGCCGCTGTTTCTTTGCGGCCCTGATGCGGTCACGGATATATGTCAGTTCTTCAAGAACTATGACATCTCCGGGTTTGCAGTTATTAACAATAGCCTTGCTGATGCAGTGGTCAATGTCGGTCATCCAGCGTCGTTCTTTGCCAGAAAGCTGTTTCAGTCTGCGTTTAGCAGATTTCGTGCCTTTGGCTTGGAGTCGCTGGCGAAGTTCGGCATAATGCTTTTTGGTCTGCATAGCTTTCTTGCCAGAGAAGCGTTGCCCTTTGCTAGTGGTTGCAATGTTGTACAGTCCGCGGTCAATCCCTACGGGATTATTGCCCGAAGGAACACTGACTTCTTTTTCAAGGACGATATTTATATAGAAAGTTTTCTTGTTGCGCCTATAAGAGAGAATTGCAGATGTTGGCTTTTGCCCTTTAAGTAAGCCGCGCTGGAAGTTGCCAAGAGATAGCTTGATATGCTTTCTGCCGTCATGGGTGGAGATACTAACTTCTTCCTTCGGCTCGATGAATGCAAACGTTCTCATGTCAAATTCTATAGATGTTGGTTTGAAAACTTTTGGAGGTCTTTTGCCTCCAAAGGATGCCGTGACTCTGGCAATAGCTCTGATAACCAGATTGGCAGGAAGGTTATATTTGGCCTTCAGATTATGATAGCAGAGACGTTGCAACCTGAACTTGTTCCGAACCTTGCTTTCGTTAGCAACGACAAGGATGTCATTACAACAAGATGCAAAGCGGCTCAATGTTTCAAGCAAAACATCTGTCAATTCACTATCAACTTGGAGCTTGCATTGTACCGTCTTTACTAGTTTCATACTAATAATTATATCACGTTACTTAACGTTTGTCAAGTGCTAATTGCATTTTGACCGAAGGGAAAAGCGGCATTCCTCCCACAGCTAAAGCAGTGGGCTTCCTGCCGCAAGAGGAATGGTGACTGATAATTGGGCTTTACTACGCGAGTAATGGACGCATCCGCAACAACGCTCTATGCCACTAACGGCTATTCCGGCTCTGACACTGACGTTGCAGGGACGCAGCTTTATACCGATGCGATAGACCTGACCCAGAGTCTGGGCGCGTCTTTTGATATTACCTTCGACGGCGATAATGCCACTGACGACCTCCTGTTCTATGTCTACAAGCGGATAACTAACTCGACATTCGATAACGACGAGATAGCCTTCTGGTCAACGACAATTGACTCAGACGGCACGGAAGATATATATGTATTCGATATTCCTGAGTCGTGGGGGCCGGGGTATTACAGATTCGGCATGATACGTTCAGGCAGCGCGACAACTTTCGATGTAGAGATAAAGTACAGGAAATTCAAACGCACTGACATGGTGATGTAAATGAGCTTACAGAAACCCCCTCGCGGCAGATTCGAGAATATGGGCGACCCGACAAATCGCGGGCTGATTATGTCGTGGTTTATCAACGAGCACAGCGGCACGAGTCTATTCGACGCTTCACGACAAGGTAACGCTGGCACGGTCTCTGGCGCGACATGGACGCCGGGCAAGCGCGGGGTAGCTCTGTCTTTAGACGGCACTGACGATATTATCTCACGTGCGCGGCTTTCAGGCATGACGAACTGGTCAGTCTACATCAAATACTGCCCTGACTCAGTGAGTGGCAAATACCCGATTCTGGACCAAGGCGACATCCTTATATACCAGAATGATGATGATATTGTGTGGGGTCTCACTGACGACACCTACTGCGATAGAACGTCAACAGCGGCAACGGTCTTGACAGCGACGACATGGGTTGAGCTATTGCTCACTAAGCAGGGGTCAAGCTATACGCTCTACGTTGACGGCAAGGCTTCTGACACGCTTACAGACAGCAACACAGCCTTGACCGCGCTGACTAATCTCGTGATTGGCAGAGACAGCCGGACGGCGTTTGTGTATGAAGCCATGACGCCAGCCGCTCTCACGGCATACAAGGCTCTGCTTACCAACGCATCCGACGACCTGCAATACAGCACCGGCTCTGCCAGCCTGAATAGTGCGGTGGTTGCGGAGTGCTTTTCTGGGCTGCAAGGGTCGATAGGGCTGTGGATAAGGCGCAGTGAGGGGAACCCGACCTTTACTGGGAAACTCTTTGATATAGCCAATACTGGTTCAGCAAATAGATTATTTGTAGATATTGACACTTCGCCTAACGGCACAGTGCGGTGTTTTTTCAGAGATAAAGATGACGATGATCATACACTCGCGTATGTTTTTGCCGGACTTTGGGATGTAGGAACGTGGCATCATATTGTAGTTACGTGGGATTTTCCGAGTAATGCAATGGCGTTGTATACCGATGGCGTATTAAGGGATGATACCCCATCAGGCGCATTGTCAAATGATTCCTTTGGCGCACTTCCCGCAACGCTTGATATTGGTTCGGCTTATAATGATACATTGGCATTGAATGGTCTCATCGTAACACGCATATTAGACCGCCCGCTCACCGCTGCCGAAGTAACGGCACTCTACGCCGCAGGTGCAGGTCACGCAGACAGCTTCGTAGTCACACCCGACACGAAGCTATTGATGCTCACGTCAGACGATAGCACGTCAGTGGTATATCACCATTTCGGTCAGAAGATACAATCCATATCTACCGTGACATTGACCACCGTTGACGCGGTTGGAAGCCGTTGGGTAGCTGGCGATAAGGTTCTGGTATATGATGATGACGATCCTGCCAACGCTGTTTATACTTCCATAGATGGCACGCCTTCGGGAAGCTCAATAACTGTCACTGATAGCTGTGCGACTGTATCGGGAACGAATAAGTTTATCACTAGAAATCGCGTTGTGGATTCCGCTTTTGAGTCCGCTGGCGTGGCGAATATCACCTGTGATGCAAATTGGGCAGCGGCAAAAGATAGCACTACTGTTAAATTTGGAACGCAATCTCTGGAACTGACAGCCGTATCCGCAGATGATGCAGAAGCAAGCACTGTTGCAAGTCCCGTTCTCACCAACGGTCAAGACTATTTTCACCGTTTCTGGATATATGTTGATAGTCTTTCAGATGACCTCTATTTCAAAATCGACGGTTCTGGAAGCATAGTCGACCGTCAGCTTAATACTGGCACAGATGATATGGGTACATCGTATGCTACAGGAACGTGGCTGATGTATGAAGGTGTGTTCGCTGGCGACCAAGATGGCGCACACGCTCTGTCGTATAGTGTGACTGGTGGCGGCGGCGGCGGAAATGATGCAGTTATACTTATCGACAAGATGGAAGTGCTGCCGAGCCTCATTGTTAACGGCGGGATGGAGTAAAAATGGCTAATTTCACATTTACGGTAAAATCAGATAATGCAGGGACGAGTAACGATGACCAGTTTACGTTGCCGCTACCTAGTGCTGGAACATACGATTGTGTCATTGATTGGGGCGATGGTGGTGCGCCTGAAGCCAAGAATACAAATACCAGCGTGACACATACATTCGCCGGCGGCGCAGGGACATACACGATTACCATCTCTGGGACATTCCCGCAAATCTACTTCAATAACGGTGGCGATAAGTTGAAGCTGCTATCTGTTGAAGATTTGGGTGATGTTGGCTGGACGTCGTTTATAAATGCCTTCTATGGTTGCGCCAGTATGACAAGTTTTGATGGCGGGACGACCAACACCGCCAGCGTTACGACTATGCATTATATGTTCAACGGCTGTTCGG